>Ga0134128_10001881_pt1 | contig 26496 bp, 26 predicted proteins | sample KB31754_FD_96462 | JGI IMG/M metagenome (GOLD analysis project Ga0134128, IMG submission 96462) | Terrestrial soil microbial communities with excess Nitrogen fertilizer from Kellogg Biological Station, Michigan, USA - KB3-175-4 | ecosystem: Environmental > Terrestrial > Soil > Unclassified ...
GAAATGGACATGCTGCTCGCCACAGGCGAGCAAGTATCGATCGCCTTACTAACAATGGCGGTGCAACAACTGGGTGTGAAGGCGCGTTCGTTCACAGGCGCCCAAGCCGGGATTGTCACCGAGCCGGTTTATCAACACGCTCGCATCAAGTCGATTCAAACCGCGAATTTAGATGAGGCGCTCAACGAAGGTTACGTCGCTATCGTTGCCGGATTCCAAGGAGTATCGGAGCAGGGCGAACTATGCACGCTTGGACGAGGCGGCTCGGATACAACGGCGGTGGCGCTGGCAGCGGCTTTGAAGGCTGAGTGCTGCGACATTTACTCTGACGTCAACGGTGTGTACACGGCCGATCCGCGAGTGTTTCCTTATGCCCGCAAGTTGAGCGTCATTTCTTTTGAAGAAATGTTGGAAATGGCGGCAGCAGGCGCACAGGTATTGAATGCGCGGTCGGTGGAATTGGCAATGAACAACCGCGTTCCGGTTCGGCTCCGTTCCACTTTTGAACCTGAGGACCTCGGCACGCTGGTGACGCACAAACACGCCTCGCCGGACTACGTGGTCTGCGGTATCGCATCCGATACCAATCGGGTGGCGTTCAATTTGCGCCTGCCCAGACGCGGCCGCAAAGCAAACAACAAAGCCGCCGTGCAATACTTGGAAGGCGTTTCGGCGATGTTTCAGGCTTTGACCGAGCTTGGAATAACCACCGACATGGTGACGTTGCTTGGTCGCGATGGCGATTTAGGTCCGGAATTAATATTCACCGTAGAAAAAAGATCGGCACGAAAAGTCGAGCACGTAATCGAGGAATTGTCTGCCGAGCTTGGTTATCCGGAAGTTAGAGCCGATGGTGATATCGCGCGCATATCTGTAATCGGCAACGGACTCAGTTGCAGACGCGGGGTGGTTGCAGCTATATTTGACATATTGTGCAGTGCATCAATTCCTGTACAAATGCTGACCACCGGAGATATCAGAGTGACCGCACTGGTTCCTGCTAAATATAAAGATGCAGCAGTACAACGTATCCACGAGCGATTCTGTATATATCCGCCGGCGGATGGCCGCGTGATACCAGAATCGAGGGTCGCTTAATGGACAGTCTGTTCGGCAAATTGACGAAGGGCGCAAAAGATACCGGCGCCAAAGTGAGTCTAGCCGCCAAAATCGCCAAGCTAAATGTCGAAATCGCTACTCAAAAAAGCGAGAAAGATCGGCACATAAAAAATATCGGCGTGAAAGTTTATGCTATCTTTGCAAAGAATAAGCAGTTGGATGGAAAACTTATTCAGGAGGAAATCGCCAGCGAACTCAACATGATCGAGCGCATCGACAAACACATTGAAGAGTTGCAAGAGGATATAGCTCGCTTGCAAGCCGACTTCAAAAACGTCGAAGGCAGTGTAGTTGATGCCAGCGAGGTCAAAGAATCGCACGGCGATACGTCCGACAAATAGATAGCGAGGACGCAATGAAAAATCTTACTCGTAGCGGCGGGCGTAAGCCCGCTTTGGCGGCGATCGCGCTTGCAGCGGGATTCGTGTTTCCGGCGTCCGTTCTTGCCGACGCTATCTCACCTGCCATCAAGCCCACCGGCAAAGTCTATTCCAAGGAAAAACCCGACGTCTCGATGTATGGCACCGGAGTTGGTGGCAGATATATGGAAGCATCCATGCTGCGCTTCGAGATCGATCGCCACTTGCAAGACGGCGAGTACGACAAAGCTATTCAAAAATCACGAAAAGCGTGCCAGCTCGATCCAGGCGACCCGGAGACACACATGCTGCTGGCGAAGGCGCTTACACAAAAGCTCGAACAAACCAAAGGAAAAATCGACGAGAAGCTTCTCGTCGAAGCGATGGGAGAATGGAGACTACTCTGGCTGCACAATGCGGATCAATCCGAGCAACTCGAAGCAAAGCTGAATTTCATGCGCATGAAATTGGTAGCGCGCGGTCTGGCTAAGCAGCATCAACTGGAAGAGAAAGCCAAACTCAAAACTCAGCAAACCCTGGCTGAGAAAAAGGCGCAGCAAGAACAAGAGGCAGGATCGGATGGACAGAAGAACCAGTCGGACAAGACCGGAAATGACGGAAAAGATAAAGCCGCAGCCGCCAATAAAACCAACGGCGGCAAATCAGCCGACACGGCGACCGACCAAAGCGCTGACGCAGAAGAGCCCGCAGCCAACAGCCACGGCGTAGAAATCGCCCACAAGCACAAGCGGTTCATTGTATTTTGATTGACTTAGTAATCGCCCGCTGAAGCTACGCTCAGGCTGCCTGGTTGCTGCGAACTTCGTCGCGTACAGGCATGTTGCGAACGGCTATGGCGACGGCGCCTGCACGATCCATATTGGAAAACGCGTCGGCTACATCCACTCTCGAGCCGCCCTTGCGGACCATTTCCGCTGTCGGGTCAAACAGAGTCAAATCCGACATCGAAAAGCCGGTCGAGGGGCCGCGCATCTTATTGATGACGTCAGTCGACTCCCGGTTCATCAGCAAGCCCGCTGACTGTTCGTGAGCCTGGGTGACTTGCAACCCTTGCTGTTCGGCGCGCTCGGCACCGCTCCACTTTTCCTGGGAGCCGGCTTCAAAATGCATGGGTCGAGCAGAACTGAACATTTCAGTGGATACCTTCGCCTTACAGGTCCATCCTATCGGCAGGGGCTCGATCCGTCAGTGCGGAAAATACGTAGCCCTTGCTTAAATATCGTTTCGTTTAGTCCAAAAACTCGAATAAGCGCGTAGGGGCGACTTACATGCATTCGAGGGCGGCGGTCAAAGTCGTCGCGGAATCATCCGCCATACGTCCGTATTCGACCAAATCGCCGTTCAACCAGACTGCAATACTGTTGGTAGCCCGATTGCTTATATAAGTAGTGCCTTCGGCATCCGAGGTCGCCATTCTCAACTGATCGACTGTCACCTTGGTTCCGTCTTTAAATTGAATCACCGCACCGGTGTCGCTTTGCCAAACTACCGTGCCACCGAGCTGTTTTAAGAACTCAACATCGGGATTCAGGGCTTGGGCCGGTAAAGTCGAGAAGCCCATAAGCAAAGCAACGCCAATGCCAACTAACTTGATCATAGAAACCGCCTCCGTATAGCGCGCGAAGTATCCAACGCTTGACCCGGTGGGTGGCGCGTTGCACCGCCCTACAGGTCCAAGATGAGTGTGCCGGATTGCGCAGAGAATAGCGGTTGGAAATGACCAAATCCGGACCTTCAGTGGCGATATGGTTGAACGGAAGATTAAACCGACCGGACTGGGGGCGGCGGAGTCCCGGCCGCAACGGTGTCTATGAGGTTGGACAGGGACTGTTCTTTAAAGCGAACACCGAACGCCTCCTCGAAGCCGCGCTTAAAGGCTTGTTCGAGCTCCTCAATCGGTATGACGCGACCGGCCGCGTCGAACAGGTTGTGGTGTCGCGCGGTCGATTGAGTGGGCTCTTTAAGGATACGGGACATCAGCGCTGGATCCTGATCGAGAGGAACCGAACCATGCTGTAGCACGCCACCGCGGCGGCGCACCTGGGCGCTGCCTATCAATTTGGTACCGCGATGATGCAAATCGCATCCTGTGGTCGCCATGAAGCAGTCTTGCAAGTGCCTGTAGCCGGCACCGGCCGAACCAAGCTCGGACTCAACGCCAAGCAATCGAAATGCCGCCAGTAGCCCGGCGCAGATTTCCTTATAGGATTGGGTGACACTCGTGCTCAGGAATCCTTCAGCCAGCGAGCTATCCGTGCCCACAAAAGAATAGGTGAGGTCATTCAAGTGCAGGACGGCTCGGCCTCCGGTGGGCCGGCGGACGACATCGATGCCCTCGGCTTCGATTGACGCCACTACATCCGGTGCCATTTTTTGGCTCAAACCAATCGTCACCGCCGGTGGTGCAAACTTATAGAGGCGCACAACGGGCGGACAATTGCCGGACAAATGCGATTCCAGCAAAGCTTCATCAATGGCCATGTTGGCAAAGCCATCATGACTCGAGCAAGGGATGAAGTTCCATTCTTTCAACATCTAGCCTACCACCGCTGCCGGTGCAACTCCCGCGCGTGCGCGGATAACCGGCGGCACGGCAACCTCGGTGTCGCTAAATTCGAACGCTTGCATGAGCGCTGTTTCGGCAAGCGCAGCTTGTTCTTCGCTGTCTGCATAAATGGTGGCAAGCGACTGATCGCCTTCCACCTTGCTGCCGACTTTGGCTTTCAGCACGACGCCGACAGCCAAATTGATCGGATCGCCTTTCTTAGCGCGACCTGCTCCCATCAATTTGCAAGCTTCCGCTACCTTGCGACCGTCCAGGCGTTTCACCCAGCGAGTGCCACCGGCCGGTGCCATGAAGTCCACCAGCAGCTTGGATTGCGGCATTAGAGAATAATCCTCGATCACAGCCGGGTTGCCGCCTTGAGCCTCGATGAGCTGCGCGAATTTCTTCAGCGCTTGTCCGTTGGAGAGTGCGGCGACAAGTTGCTCGCGAGCCTGACTCTCAGACTTGCACTTGCCGGCGGCAACCATCGCCAGCGAACCTAACGACAAGCATAGCTCGCGCAAGTCTTCAGGACCTGCACCGCGCAAGGTCTCGATCGCTTCGATCACCTCGATTGTATGACCGACCGCGAAACCGAGCGGCTGCTCCATGTCGGTAACAACTGCGCTAACGGGGCGACCCAATCGCTTGCCTATCTCCACCATCGTTTTCGCCAGCGCTTCAGCGTCGGCTTGCGTCGCCATGAAAGCACCGGCGCCGCACTTCACGTCGAGGATAATCAAGTTACTGCCGGCGGCTACTTTCTTCGACACCACCGAAGCGGCGATGAGAGGGAGCGACTCGACGGTTCCAGTGACGTCACGCAATGCATACATCTTGCCGTCGGCAGGCGCCAACTCCTGAGTTTGGCCGGCAATAGCCGCGCCTATGCGTTTCACCTGAGCAATAAAACTGTCAATCGAAATGCCGGTGTTGAACCCCGGAATCGCCTCTAGCTTATCGATGGTTCCACCGGTATGACCCAATCCGCGACCCGAAAGCTTTGCCATCGGAATGCCGACGGCGGCAAGCATCGGTACAAACACCAGCGTTGTCTTGTCGCCGACGCCACCTGTGCTGTGCTTGTCGCCGACAACCTTGCCGATTGAGGAAAGGTCCAGCACTTGTCCGGAATGAGCCATGGCATCGGTGAGCCACGCCACTTCATCCATAGTCATGCCGCGCCAGCAAACGGCCATGAGCCAGGCCGCAAGCTGGTAGTCAGGCGTAGAGCCGTCCATCACGCTGTTGATGATGAACTTGATCTCTTCACGCGAATGTTCTTTGCCGTTTCGCTTCGCGATAATCAGGTCGACCATTCTCACGGCACTACCCCCATTTCGGCGTCGCCGGCTGCCAACGCCGCTTTTGCGCACTTTGAAATTCTACAGTCAAAGGGCAGTCCAATGGATATATCCTGCGTTTTTTCTTAAATCAGCAGTGGCATTAGTCTTTGTCACTCGCTACCGCTTGACAACAATGTTGAGTGTGTGATTTATAAGTTATTGGGAGCGAGGCCGCGTGAAGCTTACCAAGAACCGTGTGTTCCTCCTCCCTCTTTCCTTTTTCTGAGTTCTGAAAAGTCTCTCCGTAAGGGGGGCTTTTTGGTTTGAAAGTTGGACGATGCGCGGCGTCGCCCAGACGTTTCTTGCAAAGCACGCATGATTTCTTTCAGCAGCACGCTTGAATCTGTGTTGTCGCTCATTCGCTTGATTGCCATTTGCTCTATCCTAACTGGCTCCCTGTCCAAGTTCGTCGGAAGCTCTCGTGATCACGCCCCAGCCGAATCAACCGAATCAAAGGGATGTTTTGTCCCGCGTGTTCCCTGCGTTCACTCGCCCGGCGCGCCCGATCGAATTTTACGGACAATCAGACAACGTCGAAGTAACCTTTGAAGAACCAGGCGCGCCGCCGGCAGTTCGCGTCATGCCGGCACCTGCCAATTCGTTTGCCGGCTTCGGCGCTGCGGCCGATCTTGCCAAACCCCATTTAGGTCAAATTTCTTTCGTCAATTCATTGCCTATCGTTTTGCCTCTCGAAAGGCAACATGTATCGCTCGAGGCAGAGATTGTCCTGGAAAGCCCGGCAAAACTAAACGCCATGTTCGAGAAGGGCATGCTGGAACTCAGTGCGATGAGCTCCTATTACTTCCTCTCAAAAGGCAATCTGACTCTTTGTCCGGACCTGTCGATCTCTTGCTTCGGCGAAGTGGGCAGCGTCTTGCTGTTCTCAAAACGCGATCCTGCAGAGTTGGCTAACGGCCGTGTCGTCTGCTCCGCTCAATCGGCATCATCGGTGAATTTGCTAAAGGTGTTGTTTGCCGAGCAGTTCGGCGCATGGCCGGAGCTGGTTTCAGAGTCGTATCCCGATCTCGACTGCGCCGATTACGACGGCGCCCTGGTCATAGGCGATCGCGCTCTTGAAGTCGATTATGATTGGTCGCAACGTTACATCCGCGTTGACATGGGAGAGTGGTGGCACCAGCGCTACGGTTTGCCCATGGTCTTCGGAGTCTGGGCCGCGCGCGCCGACTGGGTGGACAAGAACCATTATCGCTTCGCGGAGATTTGCCGCGCCTTGAGAATCGCCAAGCAACTCGGTTTGACGCGGCGTTGGAAAGACACGCTGCACGAAGCGCATCGGCGCACCGGGCTAAGCCTCAGTCGTTTGGAACGATATTACAAGCACGAATTGAATTTCGATTTTGAAAACGAACACAGCGAAGCGCTGGCGTTGTATCAACAGTTGTTGAAAAAGCACCAGTTGCTGTAAAGCGGGCTTCCGCCCGCCGCTACGGAGACAAGTAGATTCCGGCGTCTGCGCAATTAATGCGGCTGGCCGCTGGGTTGCACCGCACGCAGCACTTTTTCTTTGTAGTACCAGGCGTCGGCATACTTGCCGCGTGACTTGTAGTAATCAGTCATATAGTTCAAGTTGCGAATCAAACGTTCGTCATTCGGAGCAAACATCATCTCTTGAACGGCGATTTTTGCTTTCATCAAAGGCTTGATGTCCGCATCAGTAAGAGCGATTGCCACAAGCGCAACCCCTGAAACAACAAGGACGACGAACGCCGCCGCGCAGGCGGTAAGCACAGGCTTGAACAGCTCGGGTTTGACGATGGGCGCAGCAGTCTCGCTGACGTGCGATTTTTGAACGACGGGCGGTCGGGTGGCGACGGACCGTTCCATCCATTCGGCTTCGGGAGCCTCAAGAATCAGATTCAAATCATGACTCATTTCGCCGGCTGATTGATAGCGCTGCTCCGCCTTCTTTTCGCAACCTCGTTTCAAAATCAAATTCAGTTGACGAGCATGCGCCAGATGCGGGGCGGTCACCGTCAGATCCGGCAAGGGTTCGCTCATGTGCTTGTTCATGATCTCAAATGAATTGATGCCCTCGAAAGGCGGTTTGCCCGTGAGGCATTCATAGAGTAGGCACGCAGCGGCGTAGATGTCGGCGCGCTCGTCGATTTTGTCACCAGTGCACTGCTCGGGGCTCATGTACAGGGGATTTCCGACCAGCTCGCCTTTTTTCGCCAGACTCTGTCTCGTCTCTTTTTCACCGCGAGCCTTAGCAAGCCCGAAGTCGGCAATCTTTACGACGTAGCTGTCGCCGGGGGCGCTGATTAGCATAATGTTGCTGGGCTTGAGGTTGCGATGGACGACACCTTTGGCGTGCGCGTGTTCGAGGGCGTCGCACACCTGCCCAAAAATTGAAATGCACAAATCCTCGCTCAGCTGTTTCCTTTCTTTTAGAACCTCAGCGAGGTTTTCGCCTTGAACATAATCGATGACGAAATAAGCCGTATCGCTGTCGGTGACGTTAAACGAATAGAGACGAACGATGTTTGGATGGGCGAGGCTGCTGGCCATTTCGGCACCATGCTTGCAGCGCTCGCGAATTTTTTGGTCGTCGACCGAGCCTGCTAAAACCTTCAGAGCGACGCCATACTTGCGCGTCAGGTCTTCCGCCCGATAAATCGAGCTGCTCGGACCGGTTCCGACAAGATCCTGCACCTGATAGCGCTGGTCCAGCGTCTTGCCTACTAGATTGGCGCCATTACCCGATTGCACTGTACGTTCTCTGTCTAAGGGCTAATCGCCCAACAGGGCCTTCGTATCTTTATTACCCTCTGACGGGGTTATTCATGTACTTTTTTTCGATGGCCATGACTTTGTTTAAACGGCGAACGTGGCGGTCGGCTTTAGAAAATTCGGCATTGACGAACGCTTTGAGCACTTCCAGGGCGAGGCTGGGTCCGATAACCCTGGCGCCCATGCAAAGTACATTCGTGTCGTCGTCTTCACGACCCTGCCGCGCTGAAAAGGTATCGTGGCAAAGCGCTCCACGGGCGCCGGGCACCTTATTGACTGCAACCGATGCCCCGACGCCGCTGCCGCAGACGACAATGCCCAGGTCGGCCTTTTTGGCGGCCAGCGCCTCGCCAACAGCCTGGGCAAAATCGGGGTAGTCGCACGGCTCGGTGCTGTCCGTGCCGTAATCCGACAGCTCATACCCTTCTTTTCTCAGCCAGTCGGCGACGACTTGCTTTAGCTCGAAGCCGGCGTGATCGGCGCCCAAGGCGATCCGTTTGCTCATTGACTTGGCCCCATCGTAAACGCTAAACCATGCAATTATAAGCAGATCGCCCCGGTGTACCAACACAGCTGTAGAATTTGAGACAACCAGATATGCTTTAGCGATATACTCGCTCTCAGCGCGGAGTTAATCATGAGTGCCTGTCCAAATTGCGGCAAAGTCCATCCAGGAGCCTGCGCAGCCGCGGCCCAGCCCGTTGGCGCGGCGCAGGCTTTCCTACCGTCCGGACCTGACGGCGAGCCACATCTGGGGCAGATTCTGCAAGGACGATATGAAGTCCTGAGCGTGCTTGGACAAGGCGGCATGGGCACCGTCTACATGGCTCAGGACAAGCGGCTCAATGGCCGATCCTGCGTGGTCAAACAGCTGCGCGATGACTTTTATCGCGAGGAAGACAGGCGCAAGGCGCAGGCGTTCTTCCAGCGCGAGATGAACGTCCTCAGCGAATTGCGTCATCCAAATATCGTTCAAATCATCGATTTCTTCGTTGAACAGGGCGAGTATTACCTGGTCATGGAATACGTTCAAGGCAGCAATTTGTATGCCATGGTTGTGCAGGAGCGGCAGGGACAGCCGCTGCCCGAACGCACGGTGATCGATTGGGTGCAGCAAGTTTGCGAGGTGCTGCACTATCTTCATACGCAGCATCCGCCGGTAATTTATCGCGATCTCAAGCCGAGCAATATCATGATCGACTTGAACAATACATTGAAGTTGATCGATTTCGGGATCGCTAGAGAGTATGACGACAAAGGCGATCACACCCAGGTGATTTCAGGCGGGTATTCGCCGCCTGAACAATATTGGGGCGGATTGGATCCCCGGTCGGACATCTACTCTTTGGGCGCCACCATGCATTTTCTTTTGACGGGCAAAGAGCCGGAAGCGCTGCACGTCTGCTCGCCACGATCGATCAATCCGGAAGTTTCGGAAAAAGTTGACGCTCTGGTTCAGCGTGCTACAGCCCAAAACTTCAACGAGCGCTTTCAGAGTGTGGAAGAACTAATGGAAGCGCTCATTCACACTGATTATGTTGAGGCGCCCACCTCGCCTCGCAGTTACATCGGAGAGATTGTTACAGGCGTGGTGATATTGAGCCTGGCCGTGATCATTTTTCTGGTCGAGCCATTGCTGCAAGCCGATACAACCCGAAACGGCGATGCAACGAAGTCGGTGTCTAGTAGTGCTGATTACGTCGAGAACCCTTTAAATGGCGCCGCGGCAGCGGCCAGGCAACAGCCACAGATTGCGGCCGGGGCTAATCGGACAAGACTGGCAATCGAAATAACAGACGAAAAGGATCTTACTGATCCGGAAGGACTGTCACGCAATTACGTGCACTGATCCTCGAGATATAGTGACGTGATTGTGTCGATGCGGTGCTCAACGGCCATCGCCTGTTCATAGTGTCCGTATTTACGGTAGAACTTGGCGAGATTGATCAAAACCAAACCAGTTTCGCCATGCAACTTGCCGCTGACACGCTCTGATGTTTCAACCGCCTTTAGATAGTACATTTCGGCGCGGCTGAAGTCACCGTCTTTGTCCGTTTGATTACCGATTCCAATGAATGCTGCCACCGTCTGTGAATCAAGGATGTGAGGAATTTCACCAGACATGAGTGCTCTCCTTCATTTCTGCCCATATGAATTACTAGGCTACCTGGGGGGCAGGAGCAAGATAGATTGTCTATAATCACGGCGAAAAATCAAAGTAAATATGAACGAGGATTCCCACAGGATTCATGCGGGGTTTCGCTAACCACACTTCACACGCACCAGATTGGCATTTTTCTCTTTCACGTTTCGGGCCAGTCGGCCAGAGGAAAAAAAATTCAGCATAGATTTTTAGTGAATGATACCAGCGGCAGCAAGAGCAATGACACCAATTCCGAAAATCAGTCGGTAAATTACGAAAACCATGGTGGAATGCGACTTCAGGAAGCGCAGCATCCACCAGATGGCGGCATAACTGACCACCGTCGAAAGGATCAGTGCCACCACAAGCGGTGTCGTGTTTTCCACGCGATCGCCGATGGCATTTTTGATTTCCACCAATCCGCTGATAAGAATTGCCGGAATGCCGAGCAAAAAACTGAAACGCGCGCCGTCTTCCCGGGTCATACCGAGGAGCAGAGCGGCAGTCAAACTAGAGCCACTGCGCGAGCAGCCCGGTATGATGGCAAACGCCTGACCGATGCCGACCAGCACGCCGTCCTGCGCACCGACATCCTCCATTGTTTTTTGACGTTTGCCGACGCGTTCTGCAAACAAAAGCACAAGACCCATAACGATTGAGGCAATGCCGATTACACGCAGGTCTCGCAGCGGCCCGTTTGACGCTTCGAGAACGTGCTTCATCAATAATCCGACCACGCAAATTGGAATCGTGCCGAGAATGATTCCGGCCACAAGTCTGACATCCCGGCTGGCATAATCTTTCTTTGCTATCGAGGCAAAGAAGCCTTTGGTAATTTCCATGATGTCGCGGGCAAAATAGGCGAGCACCGCGATCACAGATCCAAGCTGAATCACGGCCGAGAAGGCGGCGCCGGGATCCGGCCATGACTGGTTCAACATGGCGCCGATTACGGCAGGCGCCACACGCAGGTGCGCAGTACTGCTAATCGGCAAGAATTCGCTGAGTCCCTGCACGACGCCGAGCACGGCGGCTTCAGTCACTGACATGGTCGTCGTCGATATCATCCCCATCATCCGACTCGAGCTCTTCGATATCTTCGGCCGAAATTCCTTTGTCGGCCGCGATCTTCACAAAATTGACGTTGTCTCTGGTGCTCTTCAGCCATGTGGACAATTGACCGTTGTGACCGCCGCCTTCTTTGCCGGCCGGCGCCCCGAGACTTTCACCGGCGACTGATTGCAAAAGCTTGTCCAGCAGCGAACCAGTCTGCTCGTCGAGTCCGATAAATTCCACTCCGATGTCGCTCTTGTTTGCCAGCCAGTTGAAACGGCTTTGCACAATGCGGCCCTTCGCGTGAATGGGACCAGCCGCTGAATCCAGCGTCAAGTCGATATTGTGGCCGAGTTTGAACAAGTCGATATGGTCATCGAACATCTCGAGTCCGACACCGGTTTTCGACACGTTGCGCGTCGAAATCTGCAAGTTGTCGTAGCGTTCGCCGTGGACGTGCACGGGATAAGATATCGAGACGCGTTTGAACTTGCGACGCTGCAATTGCGCTTCAAATTTGGGGCGAGTGCACTCCAACGCGGTTTTGCCTTCGATTACTCGCGAGCTGAGGATGGTGGTCGACCATAACCCGTTGAACGGATTGTCCGGCGAATCACTGACAAACCAAATGCGCGTGCCTTTGGGCAGGTTGCGTTTTTCGCCCTTGCTGGTGCGCAAATTGAGAAAGAGTCGGCTGCCTTCCGATTCCACTACGGTAGCGCGACCGAATCCGACGACGTCGGCGGAGAGTTCGACTTTTACCTTTAGAACTTTGCCGCGACGAAACATCCGAACTCCTCAACCTGAAGAAATTATCTCACGCCTCAGGTTCTGAGCCCTGTTTAAACGCAAGTCCCAGTTTGTATATCTGCGAGGACGGCCAGCCAGTCTCTCGGGACAAGATTGACGACGCCTCCTTCAGCTTGGCGCCGCCGGACAATAGCTCTTCCAGACGCGCTTGCACAGCCTCTTGTGTGGCTTTTTTTGCACCGTCGGCGCCGCCTACCACCAGGACATACTCGCCACGGGTGCCATTCTCTTCTATATGCTGTTTGAGGCGGCTGAGACTGCCACGAATGAATTCCTCATGCAGCTTAGTGAGCTCTCTGCCCAGACAAGCCGGGCGGTCGCCGAACAGTTCGCACATTTCGCCGAGGACGGTGGCAAGATTGCTCGGCGCTATAAAGAAGATAAGAGTGCGGTCGCCGTCGCGACACTTTTCAAGACGTTTCATGCGGTCGCCTGTCTTATCAGGCAGAAAGCCTTCAAAGGTAAAGCGATCGCTGGGCAAGCCGCTGCCGACGAGTGCTGCCAGCGCAGCCGAAGCACCGGGTATTGGCACAACTTTCAATCCAAGCTCGATTGCTTTGCGAACTATTTGATAGCCGGGGTCGGAAACCAGGGGCGTGCCCGCATCGGACACAAGAGCCACTGCGGTATCGCTGGCCGCCGCTTGTTCGATCACATTGAATCGCCCACGCTCGTTGTGCTCGTGACAGCTGACCAATGGCGTCTTAATGCCCAGGTGGAACAAGAGTTTTTGTGTGACCCTAGTGTCCTCCGCTAACACGATCGCAGATTCAAAAAGTGCATCTTTTACCCTCGGACTTATATCGCCGAGATTACCGATGGGTGTAGAAACTATGAACAGTGTGCCTGACAACCGAACCACCCCATGACAGACGCGAATCCATGGCCTGCTCTAGATTATCAGTATTGGACCAAAGTCCGCTTATTGCTTGCCAACTGATTCTTTTCGACAAGTTTTCTACAGGTGTAGATTATTTAATCGGGTGCCTTATGCTTGAAGGGTTGCATTTTTTTCGATTCGTTTTCCGAGCCAATGATTGAGCACAAGAGAACAAGACGCGCATTGCTGACGAAGCTGGATGCATTGCGGTTGCTTGTCGCTCGAGAAATAATTCGTAACCACTTAAATACAAACAGACGCATTGCTCATATATGTACGGAAATGGCTAGCACTGAGCTATGCGAGCAATATAGCCTCAAACTATTTCTGAATTGGCTCGCCACCAAATATGGTTTTCCTTTATGCCGAACGGCTATACAAGCGACAAACCAAGCGATCCTTACGACGCCGGGTGGTTGGTCGTGCTTGGCTGATCGATATCCCTTTTATGCCTATTTCGATCCCGCTTTCGAAGAACGGCTGAGCAAGATGGTTTTCGAGCAGCTCGATGCGGACTTCCAGCCGCGTTTGCAAACAGCAGGCGATCTGTATATGCAAACGCTAGCTGTTCCGCTTACATTCGACGCTGACGGCGAACCGGTTGTGACCCGAAGAGCAACCGGGCGCTTGCGCCGGGCCGGCCAGTTCTACACGCCGGATGGCGTCGTCGATTATTGCCTCTCTCTTACCTGTACCGGCGGGCGCAAGCCCGCTATTCTCGATCCCGCATGCGGAACCGGAAATTTCCTCGTCGGCGCTTTGTCGATGAGTAGCGATCGCCTCGCGCAATTCGAACACTTATACGGATGGGACATCGATCAAACAGCGATCTCCATTGCGCGCGTTCTACTCCTCATCGCGTGCTCGAGCGAGTTGCGCATCAAAGCGGAGGAATTAGGCGAGCAGGAGTTCGCGCGAGAGCTAGCACGACTGTCCAACATTCTCGAGGCGAACGTATGTGTCGCGGATGCGACGATTTGCGCACAAGCGGGCTTCCGCCCGCCGGTGCCAACACAGATCCCGTCAAGCTTCGATCTCGTCGTCAGCAATCCGCCTTATGTCAGTTTTGGTTCTCGCAATCAGTCCCCGATGGCGCCCAGCCACGACCGTTATTTGCGCGCCGCGTTTCCATCATCGTCTCAATATAAAATCCGCATGCATTCTGTATTTCAGGAAATCGCGCTCCGGCTTGCTGCGCCCGGCGCAGATGCGGTACTGCTTGTCCCCGATGCGTTTTTGACAGGCGCCTACTATGAGAGGTTGCGTAAGTTGATTGCCGAGCAGGCTGACATCATCAGCTTGACCGAACTACCGGAATCAACATTTCCCGACGCGACGGCAGGACGATGGTGCGTGGCGCATTATAGGAAGAAGGAAGCGGGCTCTCGCCGGCCGCTACCAGCCAACGAAGTGCTTGTGCGCAAAGTCGACGAGGAAGGACGGTCCACCGACTTCGCCATGCCTGCAATCAGGCTAATTTCCGCCGACAAACATCGTTTTCGATTACTGTTTAACGACCTCGACCTGAAGCTGATCGAATTGCTCGACAAGCTGCCGACAGCCAACACGCTGGTGCGCGGACACACAGGCATTCGCGCGAGAAATGGGCAATCGACCATCGTCGCGGACAACTGCGTGGGAGACAAATGGAAGCGTGGGCTCGTCAGCGGCGGCCAAGTAACGGCGCACAGCATTCAATGGCGAGGACATTGGCTGAACATCGAGCCGCAACTTTTGTTTGCCGGCGGTTTCAACCAGGAAGTAATCAGCAATCCGAAGGTGCTCGTCAGACAGACTGCCGATCAACTCATAGGCGCAGTCGACGCCGACGGCTTTTATCATTTGAACAATGTGCATTCGTTTGCCCCGCATTCGAAATCAATTCTCGACGCGGCTTTCTTTGCGGCGCTTATCAACAGCCGTTTCTGGCTCTATCTGTATCGGTTGAAAAGTCGCGAGGAAAAACGCGCGCTTGCCCAGATCGATATCGAAATGGTGGAAGCGATGCCCTTGCCCAAGCCGAACCAGCGCCTGCAGCGAATTGTTGGTGAGTCAGTTTTGTCCTACTTGCGGTGTGACGATAATCGCGACAGGGTGATGACTGCAATCGATTGCGTGATATACGGGATGTATCAACTGGAAGAACAATTGATCGAGCACGTTCATCGACAAGTGGCTCGCGATGCAAGCCGGAAAGGTTTTACGTCTGGTAAGCAGGCACTCAACCTGCTAGAGTCAATATGCAATGCTAAAGTCTGACAGATCGTCGCTGCGCATCATGAGCTGCTTAACAGCGGCGACAGTGACGATTGGTCTATGCAGTTTCGCGCCGCCCACAGCTGTGGCACACAACTTTCTGCAACGCAGACTTGCCATCGGCGACCGCGCAGACACTGCCCCTCGTATCCGCGAGAAGTGGGCTCTGCTCATCGGCGTCGACAAATTTCAAGACCCGGCCATTGCAGCTAATAAACCGGCATTGAAGAATGTCGAGATGCTGTCCGCCGCGCTGGAAAATCCTGCCGCCGGGAAATTCGCGCACAGTCACGTGACAGTTTTGACCGGACAGCAAGCCACTGCATCTGGTATCACGGACGCAATCGAAGGTTGGCTGGCCACAAGAGCATTGCCTGACGATTTGATTTTTGTCTATGTTTGCTCGGTCACAAATACCGACGAAAAGGGCAACCCCAAGCTGTTCGCATACGATACTTTGGGCTCTGAATCGGCGCTCTCCGGCCTTGATTTGGTGGAGACGCTGCATGCAATAAGACAGCGCACCGGCTCGCATTACGTGGTCTGCGCTCTCGATACCAGCGATGCCCCCGGCGCCAAAGGATTCGACGTTGAGCCGGTGGCGAAAAGCGGCGTCTCCATATTGAGCGCGACGAATGGTCATCAGCATTCGCTGAACAATGGCGTCACGGGCAGCTCAGTTTTCGTGCATCATTTGATCGAGGCGTTGTCGCACCAAGCCGGGCAGTACACTCTGCAGCAGGTGTACGACCATGTATTAGATCAGGTAACCAGCGATGCGGAGAAGGCGTTCCACACTCATCAATCGCCGATATTGGCACTGGCGGATGACGGGCCGGCGTCCCAAATAACAATCGGTGCCCTGCCTCGCGGCGGCGCCGGACATCCCGGCTTTGCCATCGGTCACCCGGTGGACCGTTTGGCGATCGACCACCCTAACCTCATTCCCCCGCCGCCGGGCGGTCCTGTTTCGCACCAGCCCGCTCCCCGTCCTAAGGCAACCGCCCCGGCAGCCAAACCCAAGCCGGCGCCCAAAAATTCTGCTGATGACGACGAGGCACCGGCTAAGGACGTCGATTTCAGCGCTTACATGACGAAAATGAAGCAGGACATCCAGAAGCATTGGAGCCCGCCCCATAATCTGGAAAGCCGCCGTATAGTCGCTGTTTTCAGCATTCAGCGGGACGGTCGGATTGTCGATGCTCATATAGTGGAAGGCTCCGGTGCGGCTGAGATCGACCAATCCGCCCTTGATGCCCTGAAAGCCGCGTCTCCGTTGGATCCCCTGCCTCCCGGCTCGCCAGCGTCCGTGGACATAAAGTATAAGTTCGACTGGCAAGTGAAACGCGACTAACCCCACGGGGCGCGGGTTCTTGACTACGCGGATTTAAGATCGGCTTCGTAGAAACCACATTGACGGTCTCCTGGGCGGCCCGTAACCTGGTATTGAGCTGGCAAGTGCCAGATTGCAAATCGCGTTACTACTCTATTAATCCAGCAGGAAATCTGGGTGACCAGGGGGATAAGAAGGACTTATGGCAGGCGGACCTGAATCAAGATTCGAGAAAGCACCTGACAAGCAAAATGAGAACCAGGTGCATGATGCGCTGCTAAATAGCGTGCGCGAAGCAACCGTCGGCAAAGGCGGCGCTGGAGCCGAAAATTCGGCCATCAACAGTATCAAGCAAATGTCAACTGCAGACATTCATGCCTTACCTGGTGACGAAATCGCTAAATTCACTCCAAAGATGGTTGCGGCGCTTGAGCCAAATCAGATCAAGGAAATGTCACCTCAGCAAATTGGCGCCTTTAACGACGCCCAAAGAGCAGCTATGTCACCTGAGCAAAATAAGGCGGCTCTCGGTGTGATGGTCAATTCCATTCATGCGAAGCTGTCACAGCTGGGTGATGCCGGTCATGACGTGCTTAACGATGCCGGCAACACAACGATCCTCAACTACGTGATGGATGCCAAAAAAATGGATCCGGAAAGCGCTCTTAGAAAGATTCAGAGCGTCTAGGGCGCAACTCAACAGCTTTATTTGGCGGTGCACCGAACCTGAGCAACAGCTAAGGTTCGTTGCATTTATAAGGGCTTAACAGGCGGCTTCCCAGCGCCGGGGCTGATTGTTGCTTGTGCTACAATACCTTGCCGTTTGACACATATACACATTTCTCGGATCAGTAACCGTGCCAAGAATCAAGTCCGCTATTAAACGCGTTGAAATCACCGAGCGCAACCGCGTTCGCAACCGTTTCTGGAAAGGCTCCATCCGCACCGCTCGCAACAAAGTGGAAGATGCGGCCAAATCCGGTCAGCCTAAAGAAGCCGCTGCAGCTCTCAACGAAGCTTATTCCAAAATCGACCGCGCCGTCAGCAAAGGCATTCTGCACAAGAATACCGCTGCTCGCCGAAAGTCGAGACTGGTCGCCTTGATGGCCAAATACGCGCAGACCGCGCCGAAAGCCACCAAAGCCAAGAAAGCCGCCGGGCAGTAACGCTTCTATTTGTACCGGCGGGCCACGAGCCCGCGTTTCCGGACAAACGCATAAGGATTCAGGGGCGGGGCAAAGCGTCGCCCCGTCTGGTCAGAGGGAATAAATTGGAGCTTAGGACGAGCCGCTTGGAAGCTGGAGAGCAAGCCGCAGGACATCAGGCATCCATCCAGTTGGACGCCGTAAAGGGCACCATTCACTTCATCGGCATCGGTGGCATTGGCATGTCTGCGCTGGCACGCTTGCTCGTTGCTCGTGGCGTGGCCGTATCAGGCAGCGACAAAGAAGCCAGCCCGATCACAGACGAGCTCAAAAGAATGGGCGCCACAATCTATGTAGGACACGACGCAAAAAACGTCGAGGGCGCTGGGCTAGTTGCAGTTTCAACGGCGATCACAGACTCCAATCCCGAGCTGGCGGCGGCGCGCGCCAAGAAATTACCGGTATTGCATCGCTCTGACGTGCTGCGTCTTTTGACCGCAGGCAAAAAGGTAATTGCTGTTTCCGGCACGCACGGGAAAACGACCACAACCGGCATGCTGGCACAAGTATTTCTCGATGCCGAGCTGGAACCTGATGTGGTGGTAGGCGGCATATTCGAGCGTATAGGCGCTAATTCCTGCGCCGGCAAAGGCGAGTACTTCATCGCTGAAGCGGACGAAAGCGATCGCACGCACGCCTCGATGGAATCATATATTTCGCTGTGTACCAACATTGAGCCTGATCACCTGGAGAACTACCCGGGCGGCATGTCCGAAATTTGCTCGAACATGTTGAGCTTCGTCAATCACAGCAAGCGCGCAGCTGTGCTGTGTGCCGATGATGAGGGATGTCGCTCGCTGAAAAACGGCCTGAAACCGAAAGCGATCTGGTACGGCGCGCGGGCCGTTGCTCCGCAAGCGGATTACACATACGAAAATACCGAAGAAGGCTTCCGAGTCTTCAAACAGAATGACGTTCTAGGTGAGATACGGCTCAGCGTCCCGGGCGAGCACAACAAGAGCAATGCGCTGGCCACCGTTGCAGTAGCTTTGGAGTGTGGAGTTCCGTTCGACAAGATTGCCGCCGCTTTGCAAAAATTCACCGGTGTCGCCCGCAGATTTCAATTGCTGGGAGAGAAAAACGAGATCACGGTAGTCGATGATTACGGACACCACCCGACGGAAGTGCGCGCCACTCTCGGAGCCGCTCGCGAATACCAGCGCAAACATAAAGAGATAAAGCGCGTAGTGGCATTATTTCAACCCCACCAGCCGGGAAGATTGCGCGATCTCTGGAAGGAGTTTTGCGCAGCATTCACGCAAGCAGATGTCGTATTGATAGCGGATATTTATGTTGCACGCGGTGGACAAATCGAGGGCATCACCTCTGAACGATTCGTCGCAGAGATTGAGCATAAGAATGCAAAACACCTGCCCGGCCATGTGGCTGAACTTCCGGCACAAGTGAAGCCTTTGCTCCAGCCAGGCGATCTGCTGCTTACAATTGGAGCTGGCGACGTCACCAAAGTCGGTCCTGAATTGCTCAAGCAGCTGTAATGGAAGAGCTATCGAATATTGCTCTGGCACGGTTTACGACGCTGAAAGTCGGCGGAGAAGCCAACCGCCTGTGTCAGCCGTCATCCTCTGAAGAACTGATTGCGCTGATCGAGCGCTTGAAAAAAAGCGGCGAGCCCTGGTTTGCTCTGGGCGGTGGCTCTAACTTGCTGGTATCCTCCGAAGGTTACGACGGTACGGTCATCCGCATGACCCAAATGCAGCGCATCGAGCGGCTGGACAACGACGTGATTGAGGCCGAAGCGGGCGTGCGCCTGCCGCACCTGGCGAAATACGCGGCTCAAATCGGATTGAGCGGGCTGGAGTTTGCCGTCGGGATTCCCGGCACCGTTGGCGGTGCGGCCGTGATGAACGCCGGAGCGCACGGCAGTTGCATGTCGGAGATTACCGAGAGTGTCACCATATATGATGCGGCTTCGGGCAAATTGCAAACGCTGACCCAGGAAGAACTAGGCTTTGAGTATCGAAGATCGAAGCTTGACCCCAACACCCAGATCGTTGTTTCTTCGCGATACCGGCTGAAGCCGGATGTGGCAGAAAATATTCAGGAACAGACAAAGCACAACGAAGATTATCGTTGGAAAACCCAGCCGCTGGGCTGGCCTAATGCCGGCAGCACTTTCAAGAACCCAGAGCCCAAACGCGGCGCTGGATTTCTGCTGGATCAGGCAGGCGCTAAGCAGCTGCGTGAGGGTAATGCCGCAGTTTCAGCCGTACATGCTAACTTTGTGATCAATCTCGGCGGCGCCACTTCGCAAGAGATAACCGGGCTCCTGCGCAGGATGCAAGAGTCAGTTTACGAACAATTTGCCATCCGTTTACACCCGGAATGGAAGACTCTGGGAAAATTTAGTCAGACAGAGCAGCAGATCTGGAGCGAGTAAAATGAAACAGCCGGTAAGCATAAGCAAGAAGACGAGGATTGCCGTCCTCGACGGAGGCTGGTCGAACGAGCGCGAGATTTCATTGCGCTCGGGACGCAACTGCCTGGCGGCGTTAAAACGGCTGGGCTACGAGAATGCACAAGAAATTGACGTCGATAAAAACATCGGCGCTGTTTTGACGCAGAAGAATATTGAAGTTGCCTTCCTGGCTTTGCACGGCAAGCCCGGTGAAGACGGCACCATCCAGGGACTGCTCGAGCTGATGCAGATTCCTTACACCGGCTCGGGCGTATTGGCGAGCGCTCTTGCTATGAGTAAACCGCTGACCAAGCAAGTATTGCAAGCGCACAAAATTCCCTCTGCAGAAACAGTGATCATCGATCAGCACGAGGCGAAAAACTTCAAAGAGATCGCAGGCTCGATCAACTGGATGCCGGTGATGGTGAAGCCGCTGGCAGAAGGATCTTCAGTCGGCGTTTCCAAAGTCGACGATCTGTCTGCGCTGGTTGCGACAGTAGAGGAGACGATCACCAAATTCGGTGGCGCGATCGTCGAGAAATACATCAAGGGCCAAGAAATCACCGTCGGCGTCCTCGAAGAGAGCGGCCCCAACAAGAACGGCAAAGGAATCTGGGCGCTGCCGATTCTCGAGTTGCGCCCCAAGTCCAAGGCGGGCTTTTACGACTTCGAAGCAAAATATACCAAGGGCATGACAGACTTCATTCTGCCTGCCGAAATAAGCGCGTCGGCGACAGAGGCCGCTCATGCCGTGGCAATCAGAACGTTCAAGGCCATGCAATGCAGCGGTTACGCACGCGTGGATATGATCGTGGACGCCAGCGAGCAGCCACACGTTCTTGAAGTAAACACGCTACCGGGAATGACGGACACATCCGATTTGCCGGCGATGGCCGAAGTTGCCGGAATCAGCTACGACCAACTTGTAGAGCGCATACTTTTCAGCTCCGGCGTCGATAAGTAACACCGAGATCGCAATCACTTTCGAAGTGTTGAATCAAACCATTCTTTGACGCGTCTGACGAATTGCGCAAAGTTGGTCGTGGAGTCGCCGTCATTGTCTGCTGCAGACGCGCGTGCTCTCAAGTCCGACACTCTCGGTTGCGGGAAAGACGGAGTAATATTACTCTGAGAGTGCGGCTGCTGTTGCTGGTGGAACGCAGGCACCGCAACCGGAGTGAAAACCGGCAGATCGCCTGTGGTCGCCTGAAGTCTCCCCTGTCCATAAGCCTGCCGCATCGCTTCTTCGTATTCTGCATGCCCGTGCCATGCTGGATCGGCAAGAACTTCTTCGGGAAGTTCCCAGTCCGGATGGATTTCCTTATATATATGGTAAAGAGAAAAGCGGACGGCACGTGCGTTGGGCGGGCGATCGTCGAGTTCGTGAGCGGTCATGCTCATGATCAGCATATTCAAACTGGGCAGCACGTTTGGATTTTGTCCAAGCGGATTGCTTTGCGTGAGCGGCTTGGGACGTACGCCTGTGAGCAGGTGGCTGAGAGTAGCGCCGAGCGAGTAGATGTCGCTGCGAGTATCCTGCCGACCAAAATACTGCTCGGGTGGCGAGTAGCCGGCGGTGACAACACGGGTCGCCACTTCCTTCGGCATAAATTGTCGGGCGATGCCGAAATCGATAAACACCACCCGACCATCGGGGGTCAGCATCAAATTGCTCGGTTTCAAATCGCGATAAATAATCGGATCTTCCTGCGCGTGCAAGTATTCCAGCACTTCGGCACACTGAATTCCGATGCGCACCACGAGGTCGTTATTCAGCGGCCCGTTGGTGTTGATAATCAGCTCGAGGTTGCGCCCAGGCACGTAGTCCATAACGAGAAAATACTTGCCGTCGCCGGACGCGTAGTGGTCGTGAACTTTGACGATGCCGTCGTGATCCAGCTTGCGCAGAATTTCAGCCTCACGCAAAAACAGGCGAACCGATTCTTTTCGCTCCGCGTCTTCGCCTGTATTCTTATGGATTAACTGCTTGACAACTCGGGTTGTGTTGTTGTTTAACCTGTCCTCGGCCAGGAAGACGGTACCCATGCCGCCTTGTCCGATAGGTTGGATGAACTTATACCGAGATATCCATTCGTTGTTGGTCACACGAGCCTCAGTAACGGCGACTACGATTTACGATTTACGCCTTACCCCCAGCTCTTACTTCATACCCTCACTCCTGCCTGCTTTCACCGTTTTTTTGGACGCTCAAAAAAAGGCGTTGACATACATTCGTATGGGTGGTAACTTATTCAACGTCTCCCCAATTCAAGATTACTCACAAAGCAGCAAGCGATCGATGACTCGGTCGCGGGCCAGCCTTCTCCTGGGAGGGATTCCAATGAGTCTGGTGAATATCTCGATAGTAGGGAACGTGGTCAAGCAGCCTCAAACACACAACTTCGCAAGCGGAAAAACAAAAACGACTCTGGTAGTCGCAGTCGACACACCTACCAAAAAGGATGACGGCCGCTACGCATCGGATTTCTACCGCGTCGAAGCTTGGGGCAAACTTGGAGAAATAGCACACAAGTACCTTGCAAAAGGCAGCCTTGTGGGCGCCACCGGTAGGCTGGTGTTGAGTCACTGGCAAGATCGCGATGGACGCGACCGCGTGACGCCGACAGTCGAAGCGGATCAAATTGCATTGCCGCCCAAGCCGCAAGCTGGCTTCAGCACCAGCGGCGTTGGCCGCACGAACCCCGTGGACGGCGTAATGCATTTTGACTCGCCCGACGACGGCGCGACGGTAGCACCATCCGAAGAGCCAGCGGCAGCAGTTTCCGCTGCACCTGCAACTCAGTCAATGAGCATGCAACCAGACCCCACCGGCGGTATCAAAGACTCTGACCCTCCAATTCCAGACACCGGCCCGGACGGCGATGGCGAGGATACAACTTCGCCTGCCGATCCCGACGAGGAATGGAACGAAGCCGAAGCGGTTTTTGGAGGCAAGTCTTTGTGAAGGGAGTGCGACTAGCAACCGCGGGTCGCGCGGCGATACAACATCTAGAAAGCGTAGGTAGGTTACCTCAAGTAAGTTCGCATCACACGTAGTCCGCACCACAGTCGTTCTAGAAGGGAAACGCTGTATAGATCAATCAACAACACAAAAACAAAAAATAGATAGATAAATATCCGTTTTCAGATTAGACAAAGATTTCGGATATCTGGTTCAACAATTGTTCCAGGGACGCACCTCTCGCACAGGTGGGTCATTTCGAGAAGGGTGAGGAAAGAGCGGCGACTCGAAGCGCCGCTCTTTTCGCTTGGTCGGCTACAATGGAATTGAGAAGCTATCTTGTGAAATTGGATTGCATGTTCGAGTTAGGAACCGTCTCCTGGATCATGTGGACCATCATATTGATGGCACTATGGACCACGCTTGTGCGGCAGGGATCCATTACCAGATTTAGTGCAACTTTTTTCATGAGCGCGTCCGTTGGTGCTGTCACTGCCTTTGCTCTTTTTCTGCGGTATATGGGTGTCCGTCCGGTAGTTACCGTGGTGCCAAAAATTTTCGCAGCGTGGTTTGCTAATTAGCGAACACGGCGCAGATGGTTCGTAGCCACACAAAAGTGCCGGCAATTCGGAAAACTGAATAGGAGAAGAAGCATGCCACGTGCCGGCGCGCGCGACCTCGCGAAGGAACAGCACTGGCGGCAGGTCATCGCGGACCAACGGGCAAGCGGATTGTCCGTCGCTGCGTACTGCCGTCTAAAAGAGATCCGGGACAGTCAATTTTTCGACTGGCAGAAAACGATCAGCAAACGTGACGCGGAAGCGCCGACGACCAGTAGGCAACGCATGGCCGCAAGAGCGAAGCGTATCACGCAAGCGGTGAAACTCGAGAGAGCCCGTGCCGTCGAATTTGCTGAAGTGCAGATTGTGGACAGCCAGCGGAAGCAGGCGGCACATTCGGCCGCTGCCACCGGCACGCTTGAGGTCGTCTTTCCGACGGGCACTAAAGTGCGGCTTACTGCTGGCTGCTCGCTGGAACTATTCGCTTCTGTAATTAACCTCCTGGAGAATCGGTAATGTTCAATCTCTCACCGTCAGTGCGCATCTTCGTTTGCACGAAGCCGGTCGACATGCGACGTTCTTTTGACGGACTATTCGGTCTGGTTCAGTCAATGATTCATGAGGACCCGTTCTCTGGATCGCTGTTTTTGTTCCGCGGCCGTCGCGGCGACTTCATCAAAATACTCTGGTGGGACCTCGACGGCTTCGCCATCTTCGCGAAGCGGCTCGAAGTCGGAGTATTTCGGTTTCCCGACGTGCGATTCGTCGACGGCGAATACGAGCCAGTCGAGATCGAACGCAGCGATCTGCTCATGCTGCTCGAAGGCATCGACACCGGTTCCGTAAAACGGATGAAGCGCTACCGACGTGAAGAGCCGAAATCGGGATGTCATATCTCCCCCAAAATTGCCGGCGGACCAATGAGATCGGCTAAAAGCCCCGCGCCTGGGCAATCTCGCAAAAAGAAGGATGAAACATAATAGTTCTTTATCGCCGCCGGGTTGACAGCTGAAGATAAAGACGCCACTACATACGGTGGCAGATTAATCATGCCGCCGGTTTGCTCCGGTCGGACTCGTTAGTGGTACCATATACGGTGTCACTAAAGGTATTTGCCGTGCCCGAATCAAGCGACCAGCAACTCGCCCTCCTTCGAAAAGAAAATGCCGAACTGCGCGCTAGTATCGCCACCCTGACGGAGCAACTGACGCTGGCCCTGAAGGGCAACGCGGATCTGCAGGAGCAACTCAAGGATTTGCGCAACAAGCTGGATATCCTGCTGCAGCAGTACAAGACTCAAACACGAACCAAATTCGGAACAACCACTGAGAAGCATAAGCCACGCGGCGACTCTGACTCGCCACCACGTCGGAAGCCGCCTAAGCCCAAAGATTCCGCTCCGCGCATGCACAAGAAGCACATCCTCGACCAGGACCTGCCGATTCAGCACGTCCACCATTACGTCGACGAAGCAAAGAAGATTTGCCCGACATGCCTCATCGAGACGAAGAAAGTGCGGGACCAAGTCACATACCAGCTCGAACGTGTCACGCAAGCCCTCAAGAAGCTTGAGCATCGACAGGAAGTTCGGTCCTGTCCCAAATGCAAACAGTACATGGTCATGGCCGAAAAACCACCGGCGCCGATTCCCGGTGGCTACGTGGCTCCGCGACTGCTTGCTCACATCATCGTTTCCAAACTCGCCTACGGACTTCCGCTCTATCGTCAGGCGAAGATCCTCAGCCGCGAGAAGATCACGATTCCCAGATCTACGCAGTGCGACTGGGTCCTGACCTCCGCGCGCTTGCTCGAGCAGGTCTACGAACTGACCAAAGTCGAGGTCAAAAGATCCGCCATCATCAAGACCGACGACACTGAGATCAAAATTCAAGATCCCGAACGCGTGGGCAGCATGCGCAAAGGAAAGATGACGCCGTACATCGGGGATGAAGATCATCCCGGGATCATATTCGAGTTTTCGCCCGACCTGTCGTTTGCCAAAAATCGCGCATTCTTCGAAGGCTACGAAGGAATCATTCAAGCCGACGCAGCCGGCGGCTGGCAGGCGTTGTTCAAAGACGGTTCGCGCAAATGCGCCGGCTGCCATGCCCACTCTCGCCGGCGCTATTACGAGTATCTCGCCAACAACCCAAACGATCCCGACGCATACGACGTCCTGGATATCTATCGCCAGCTCTACATCATCGAGGCCGCTATCAACGGAAAGGCGCCGGCAGAGAGACTGGCTGTTCGACGACAACGATCGAAACCACTTGTAAAACAACTCAGGCATCTTCTCTTGCGGTTGCAAGGAAAGTACCCGCCGACAAACAAGCTCATGAAAGCCGTAGCGTACACACTCACGCACTGGATTCCTTTGACGCGCTTCTTGAAGAATGGCGCGCTCGACATCGACAACAACTCCTGCGAGCGCGCAATCAAGGACTTTGTTCTTTGTCGCAAGAATTTTCTCTTTGCGGGCTCCAACGAGGGTGGCAAGGCGGCTGCGATTCTTCTGTCCTTCATCGCCACCTGCCACAGGCTCGACATCAATCCCGTTGAGTACTTCACTGACGTCTTCAGTCGCATCAACAGCATGAAGCCGACTGACCTGGCAACGCTTGTTCCAATGACGTGGGCGAGGATGCATAAGCAAAAGAAAGTCTCGTAAGCTGACTCTCTCTAAAAAATCATACTTGCATCGTCATGCCCACCACGGGTATGACCGGACGGACAC
>Ga0134128_10001882_pt1 | contig 26492 bp, 25 predicted proteins | sample KB31754_FD_96462 | JGI IMG/M metagenome (GOLD analysis project Ga0134128, IMG submission 96462) | Terrestrial soil microbial communities with excess Nitrogen fertilizer from Kellogg Biological Station, Michigan, USA - KB3-175-4 | ecosystem: Environmental > Terrestrial > Soil > Unclassified ...
ATTTTGAAACCCGGTGGTAAATTACTTATAGCCGATGTCTTTAAGCCTCAACCTTATAACATAGATGACGAAAAAGATATGCAGGTAATGCTAAATGGATGGGCTATGTCTGATATACTTTCATTGGACGAACTAAAAAAGTTAGCCGCAGAATATTCTTTTGATATAGTAACACTTCAGAATGTAAGCAATGAAGTTAAAAAGTCGGTAGACAAGATATATGTTGCATCTATACTAGGCATGTTTGGTACATTTATATACAACGTATTCCGCAGAGCAACTTATTTTTCACGAATACATTACACGACTGGTCTGGCACAAAAAAAAGCTTACTATGAGAATAAGTGGGGTTACTATCTGGTAGTCTGTGCTAATAAGAAATGACCTTTTGAACAAGCTTTAACAGTTTCCGCTTAGCCTTTTCAAAAAGCTTTCAGAATTGCATTTGAATTTTACAAAACAATAAAATGAAATGCAATGAAAAAAATCATCACTGTAGGCTTACTCATAATGAGTACCTCATCATTATTTGCTCAAAAGATCAGTTCATCTAAAGTACCTGCGGCAGTAAAAAGCTCATTTGGAACAAATTTCCCAGGCATAAAAGATGTAAAATGGGAAATGGAACACAAAAACTATGAAGCAAATTTTCATTCTGATGGCAAAACAATGTCTGCGCTATTTGACCCCAAAGGTACCTGGCTTGAAACCGAAACAGATATCAAAGTATCAGAATTGCCTTCTAATGTTGTCAGTTATGTAAAGAAAAATTATAAAAACGCAAGCATTAAGGAAGCTGCAAGCATTAAAAAAGCTAATGGAGAAACAAATCTGGAAGCAGAAGTAAATGGAAAGGACCTCATTTTTGATAAAGATGGAAATTTTATCAAGGCAATGAATGATTAAATAGGAATATACATTCCATAAAGAAAAAATGGCTGCCGATTGGCAGCCATTAAAATATAATTAAAGATTTGATTAAGCGTTATTCTCATCCTGATTCTGATCAGTAGCAGGTGCTTCAGTAGCAGTGTTTTCTGTTGAAGTTTCAGTTGCCGGAGTTTCAGTAACAGGTGTAACAGTTGAAGCTGGTGCCGCTTTTTTAGCGCCACTACTTCTACGACCACGACGTGTTTTCTTAGCGGCTGTTTCGTTAGTTTCCTTATTATATATTTCATTAAAGTCAACTAATTCAATCATAGCCATATCAGAAGCATCACCCACACGCTGAGGAAGCTTAATAATACGTGTATAACCCCCTGGGCGGTTTGCCACTTTATCACCAATTACACTAAACAGTTCTGTTATTGCTTCTTTGTCCTGCAGGTAGCTGAATACAACACGACGGTTATGCGTTGTGTCGGTCTTAGAACGTGTAATCAGAGGTTCCGCATAAATACGTAAAGATTTAGCTTTAGCTAAGGTGGTAATAATACGCTTATGTTCAATCAAAGAACAAGCGAGATTGCTCAATAACGCTGAGCGATGTGAAGCCGTACGGCCTAAATTTTTGATTTTGTCTCCGTGACGCATGACGTTTAAGTTTTAAAATTTCCGCTTTTGCGGACTTCCCTCGTACCGTGTCAAGGAATTACGAGGTACTACGTTAAGAAATATAAGAAAAGCCAAAGATCAAATAGTTTATTTGATCTTTGGCTTTAATGAATTTTAATCTTCCCTACTGCGGAATTTGCTGATATCCATTCCAAAATGTAAGCCACGTTCGTGGAGCACTTGTTCGATCTCAGACAATGATTTCTGTCCGAAATTGCGGAATTTCATCAGTTCTTCCTGTGTATATTGTACCAGCTCACTTAAAGAATTGATCTTAGCAGCTTTCAGGCAATTGAATGCGCGTACTGAAAGTTCAAGATCTTCAAGCGGAGTATTTAATGTTTTGCGCAGTTGCAAAGTTTCTTCGTCCACTACCGCTTCTTTTTCTTCACGCTTGGTATCCAGAGAAATGTTTTCGTCTGTGATGATCATCAGGTGCTGAATAAGAATACGTGAAGCTTCTTTTACAGCTTCCTCAGGATGAATAGTACCATCGGTAGCAACTTCCATTATCAGTTTTTCGAAATCTGTACGTTGCTCAACGCGGGTATTTTCTATTGTGTACTTCACATTTTTAATTGGTGTGAAGATAGAATCGATTGCAATAATGCCTAAAGGAGCATCTTCCGGACGATTTTCTTCAGATGGTACATACCCACGGCCTTTACCAATGTGTATTTCGATCTGGAAATTTGTACCAGGCTCCATGCTGCAGATAACCAATTCAGGATTCATCACTTCAAATTCAGGAAGAGCTTCTCCTATCATACCTGCTGTAAAGGTTTCCTGTCCTTTGATATGAAGTTCTATACGGTTGTTTGTAATATCACCTTCTACGGCTTTCTTCAAACGCACTTGTTTCAGGTTCAGGATTATTTCAGTTACGTCCTCGAGCACACCTTTGATTGTTGCAAATTCATGATCTGCACCAACTATTTTGATGGCTGTGATAGCATAGCCTTCTAATGAAGAAAGCAATACACGACGAAGAGCATTACCAATGGTAACACCATAACCTGGTTCCAGCGGGCGGAATTCAAACTGAGCTTCAAAATCATTTGCTTTCTGAAGTACAATCTTATCCGGTTTTTGGAAATTCAATATGGCCATATTGAGATTTGTGATTTTATGATTAAACTGTTAATTTATTGATTAGAAATTGTTATCAATTTTTAAAAAAGCTTACAAATATAAACAAAATCCAATCTTTTTAAAAACGAACCAAGCCCACTCTCATGGGCTTGTATATAACTAATTATTTAGAGTACAATTCCACTATCAACTGTTCCTTGATATTCTCTGGTACACTTTCACGCTCAGGGTGCGCGATGTAGGTGCCTTTGAATTCTTTTTCGTTCCAATCAACCCAGTTGATTTTCAGGTTTTTACCACGAACCATGCTGGTTACAGTATTATTTGCCTTGCTTTTAGGCTTTAGTTCTATTACGTCACCTGGTCTTAAGCTATAAGAAGGTATGTTCACTACATCTCCGTTTACCATAATATGCTTATGAGAAACAAGCTGACGAGCTGCAGGGCGTGTAGGAGCTATGCCCATTCTATATACCGCATTGTCCAAACGAGCTTCAAGTAGCTTTATCAGGTTTTCACCTGTAGCGCCTTTTAAGCGGGAAGCTTCTACGTATGTATTACGGAATTGCTTTTCAAGCAAACCATAGGTGTATTTAGCTTTTTGCTTTTCTTTTAGCTGGATAGCATATTCACTCTGAGTTTTGCGCTTGCGGGATGCGCCATGTTGTCCTGGAGGGTTGCTGTTTTTCTGTAAGCTTTTACCTGATCCGAGGATTGGTTCGCCGAAAATACGGCAGATTCTGTTTTTTGGTCCTGTATAACGTGCCATGACGATTTTTTGTTTACCTGTTTCGTCTCATTTAAAAATCGTAAAAGCCGATCCGAAACAGAATTGATTAATATATATTATTATTTATTTATTTATTTATTACTTGCCTTAGTGTATTATTATACACGACGTTTTTTAGGCGGACGACAACCATTGTGTGGCAATGGAGTAACATCCTTAATAGATGTAACTTCAATGCCTGCATTATTTAGTGAACGTATCGCACTTTCACGACCCGATCCCGGGCCTTTTACAAATACATCTACTCTTTTTAATCCGGCATCTGCAGCTACTTTTGCACAATCCTGTGCAGCCATCTGTGCTGCGTAAGGAGTGTTTTTCTTAGAGCCCCGGAAACCCATCTTACCGGCAGATGACCAGGATATAACCTGTCCGCTCTTATTGGTGATGGAAATAATGATGTTGTTAAATGTAGCACTGATATGCACATCCCCCTGGGGGTCAACTTTTACGATTCGCTTTTTAGCAGCGGTTTTTGCGGTTGATTGCGCTTTAGCCATTTTTGTTTAAATAAGGTAGTCAAAAAAAATTAAGCTGCTTTCACAGCTTCGAACTGCTCCTCCGCACTGCACCTCAGTGTATCCGGCAACAGTTCTGGTTTGTTACTTCTTAGGTGCTTTCTTCTTACCTGCAACTGTCTTACGCTTACCTTTACGTGTACGGCTGTTTGTACGTGTACGTTGACCGCGCAGGGGTAATCCTTTACGATGACGAACACCACGATAACAAGCGATATCCATAAGGCGCTTAATGTTCATTTGCACTTCAGAACGTAGCTGACCTTCTACTTTAAACTCACTGTTTATTATATTACGGATGGCAGTTTGCTCATCGTCATTCCATTCAGCAGCCTTTTTATCATAGTTGATACCTGCTTTATCAAGAATATACTGAGCTGTACTACGGCCAATGCCATAGATATAAGTGAGAGCTATCTCACCACGTTTGTTTTTCGGAAGATCAATACCAGCTATACGAGCCATTAATATTGAGTATTTAAATTTTTGCTATTAAATTATATTAACCTTGTCTTTGTTTGTAACGGGGGTTCTTCTTGTTGATAACATAAAGCTTACCCTTACGACGTACAATCTTGCAGTCGGCACTACGTTTCTTTATGGATGCTCTTACTTTCATCGCACTTTTTTTATTGTTTATCTATATCGGTATATAATACGGCCCCGGCTTAAATCGTACGGACTCATCTCGACTCCCACTTTATCTCCTGGTAAAATCCTGATATAATGCATCCGCATTTTACCTGATATTGTTGCTAAGATTTCATGCCCATTTTCCAAACGAACCCGAAACATAGCGTTAGACAAAGCCTCAACAATTGTCCCGTCTTGTTTGATTAAAGACTGTTTAGCCATATTAAAAAGGACTGCAAAGGTAATAAAAACTTTTTATTTTATTACGCTTTCGCAAAAAAATCAAAAAGATTTTTGAGAAACTTTATTTCTCTTTGTTTGAATAATTCACCTATGGCATATAAACTGAAAGTCAGCTAATTATGCTACAAGCTCAGCAGCTCTTAAGCTTTTTGCCCATGATAACAAAGATGCAAATTGTTCATTTATCAGATCATGAGGTAACGCAAATGGCTCACGTTTTGTGGTCAGGAAAACTGTGTGCATCGCCAGGCGCTTGCCAAACTCCATATCGCTGATGCTGTTACCAACGATTACGCTGCGCTTAAAATCAACATTTGGAAAATCTTCTTTGGCCTGTAATGCCATACCAACATTTGGTTTACGGTTATGATCTTCATCAGAAACCGCTGTGCAGCAGTATATTTTATCGATTCTACCACCATTTTCCATTATAGCCTGTTTCATCTGGCTATTAACATCTTTTAGCGCTTCGAATGTCATAATACCTCTTCCAACGCCTCGCTGGTTAGAAACTATGACGATTGTACCAAACAACTCGCTTAATTCATGCAGGGCTTCCAATGTGCCCTCGCAAAATTGAAATTCATCCCAGGAAGTAACATAAGATCCTACTGTTTCTACGTTAACAACTCCATCCCGGTCCAGAAATAAGGTCCAGCTTTTGTCTATCTGCCCTTTTACATTAATAGGGATCATCTTGTTTAAATTTTAAAATAACTGTTCTTCAACTAACTGGCAAATAATATGCCCAATCATTAGATGTGTTTCCTGGATCCTTGGTGTATCGATGCTCGGGACATTAATAAGATGATCACAAATGCTTTTCAACTTACCACCTGTCTCTCCTGTAAAGCATGCAGTAATCATACCAATTTCTTTTGCCTGCTCTACTGCTTTGATAATATTAACAGAATTACCAGATGTGCTCAATCCTATTAAAACATCTCCGCGTTTCCCGATACCCTTCACCATTCTACTATAGACGATATCGAAGCTATAATCGTTGGCTACAGCAGTTAAATAAGATGTATTACAGTGTAAGGCTTCGGAAGGCAATGGATTTCTGTCCGTATAAAAACGACCGCTAAATTCAGCGGCGAGGTGTTGTGCATCGGCGGCACTCCCCCCATTACCACAAAAAAGCACCTTATTACCATTATGAAAGGCTGAAACGATCAATGACGTCACTTTTTCAATCTCACTTTGCAATGCTTCATTAGCAAGTACTTTTTCCTTGGTAGTGATAGAAGCTTGTATGATTTTTTTGATGGCTTGTTGCATAAACCATTCAAAAATACAACAGCGTACGGTAATTCCGACGCTGTTACAACGATTTTTGTCCACCGTTTATTGTGGATTAATTATTTATAATATTAACATCGCATCTCCATAGCTGAAAAAGCGATACTTTTCTTTAATGGCGGTTTGGTAAGCATGCATAGCAAGATCGTATCCTGCAAAGGCACACGTCATGATAAGCAAACTGGTTTTGGGCAGATGGAAGTTAGTAACTAATGAATTGGCTATAGAAAAATCGTATGGAGGGTGTATAAATAAATTCGTCCATCCTTCAGCAGGCTTTAGCAATCCCTGGGCAGTTACAGAGCTTTCTACTGCACGCATTGTAGTAGTGCCGATAGAGCATATTTGCTTATTGTCTGCTTTGGCTTTATTTACAATTTTAGAAGCATAATCATCTACTTTAAAGTATTCGGCATCCATCTTATGCTTTGATAGATCTTCTACTTCTATAGGGCGGAAAGTGCCTAAGCCGGTATGCAGCGTTACTTCTGCAAATTTTACACCCACTATTTCCAGGCGTTTTATCAATTCACGGCTAAAATGCAAACCAGCAGTTGGTGCAGCTACAGCACCTTCATATTTTGCATATACAGTCTGGTAGCGTTCTTTGTCTTCTTCTTCAGGCTTGCGTTTTATATATTTTGGAAGTGGGGTTTCACCTAATGTTTCCAGGATCGCCTTAAATTCTTCTTCATTACCATCAAACAGAAAACGGATTGTGCGTCCACGGGAAGTGGTATTATCAATTACTTCCGCAACCAATTCGTCGTTATCTCCAAAATATAGTTTATTGCCTACTCTTATCTTACGTGCAGGATCTACAATTACATCCCAAAGACGGTTGGGTTTATTTAATTCACGTAATAAAAATACTTCTATCTTGGCACCAGTCTTTTCTTTACGTCCATACAAACGCGCGGGAAACACCTTTGTATTATTTACTATCATCACATCTTTGTCATGAAAGTGACCTAATATATCTTTAAAAATCTTATGTTCTATTTTGCCTGAGTCGCGGTGAACAACCATTAGACGGCTTTCTTCACGTGTTTTTGCAGGATGTTGTGCTATGAGATTTAATGGGAGGTCGAATTTGAATTGCGACAACTTCATATTTATGGAAGTATTGTTTAAAAGTGTGCAAAGTTACAGAAAAATTAAGAATTAATCCCCGACTGGCCAAAATTAGATGGCCTCTTATTTCAAAAGAGTAAATATTTTTCTGGAAATATATGTACAAAAATAAAGGCTCATGCCAATTGCACGAGCCTTTCACAATAAATGCCCTACTTATTTTTATCTTATTTCACGGGATTTTCGGGAGCTACCTTGGTTGTATCTCCTTTCTTTTTTGTAGTATCTGGCTGCATTACAGCATTTGGCTGATTCTGAGTAGTGTTGCTAAGCGGCTGAGCTTGCTGAGGCTGTGTAGCATTTTGATTTTGCTTTTGCTGCTGGCTCAATTCCGTATTTTGATCAACAGGAGCTTTTTTCTTTACATCCTGTGCTTGCACACTGTAAACAAACCCTAAAAGGGTTAACGACAAAAGGACTTTTTTCATTGCTATACAAATTTGAGTCATAGTGCAGGTAAAGCGACCGATATATACCTACAAAAATGACAAGTTTTTAAAATTAAAATTTAAAAATCCCCGGGGTGGCCACTTAGTAAATTTGACTACATAATTCCTCTATTTGTAATAAATTGACATGCTATTAAATTAAAGATACAGGATAATTTCTAACGATTTTCTAATAGAATGTTAAAGCTAAAACAGCCACAGTAAAGGATTTGAGACAAAGCAAATTGTACATTTATATATTCCTGTATATATAAAAACGCATGTGAGAAATAATACGAAAGTCAAAAGATTATACATATAAAAATTACAATCGCATCCTGGACGGGATACCAAATTTTTGTAAAATTCTCTGGTTTGTTGCGGCAAGATTATCTGAACTGATGATGTATTTGCCTGCATTTTGATCTTCTATGACATAATTATCAGCTTTTTCATCAAATGCATCTACCAAATCCTGAAAATTTCTGATACGTCTGCCATTTACCTTTTCTACAATGCGATTGTTGACATCGTGATATCCGACATTAGATATATCAGGCAATACAGATGATAAAAGCACGATCTGCTGCACAGAATCATTATTCAATACTTCTCCGTAATAATAATAGCTAAGCAATGGATAATGATATGCCCAATAATCATCGTTTTTGAAATGATAGTAGGATGCGGTAGTGAATACAAAACCACCCTCAATAAAGTATTTAGGATTAAGATCTATTTTGCTGACAAGTAATACAGGCGAATTGCCATATAATAGCTGCTTTTGAATTTTAATAATCGTTCCATCTCTTAATACAGTTAGTTGCACTGTATCGTACATATTTTTTTGCTGGACCAGTGTTTCAAAAGATGTTTTAAGGTTGGAATCAAGCATTATGGTACCATCATTTTCTATTTGGATACCATCAATTGTCAATAAAACATCTCCTTCTTCTAAAACGCCATACAACGCAGAGCATGGATGTACATTATTGATAAGAACTCCGCTAACTGTATCGTTCAATGCATAACATTTACGCAATGCAGTGTTATCCATATCCTGCCATTTTACAAGTACCGGAACAGGGCCGTCATACCGGCCATCGCTTATGTCTTTTAAAAATGTTTTTATTACCGGAGCTGGCACAACATATCCTATACCCTGGTCTTCTGAACGCCCCTGGAAAGCAAGTCCTATCAGCATATTATCTTTTAATACAGGCCCACCGCTATTTCCTGGATTAATTGCCGCGTCTATCTGGATAGCCAAATTATTATAAGCACTATAGCTATAATCGGTGTTTTCAATCCGTGAAACTATACCTGAAGTTACACTAAGGTCTTCCCCACCAGTAGGAAAACCGTAAGTGATCACCTTATCACCTATATGTGGCAAGTTGCTTAGCTGCAATGGAGTAACATTATTAAAAAAGCGCTTGTCATCAACCTCCAATATGGCAAGATCATATTCAGGGGCAATGTAAGTTACTGTTGCAGTATACTTGCGGGAATCTTTTGCTTTACGAACTTGTATATATTCTCCAAATTCTACAACGTGTGCACAGGTAAGAATATGGCTGCTGTCTATAACGCATCCTGAGCCGGATAGTTTTACGGCGCTTAGCCTTTGCCACGGCTGTGCAAAATCATATTCCTGTTTTGTAACAAAGATCTTCACCACCGCCCTTTCTATATCCTGCCCGAAAACATTGTTGGTTATGAAAATTGCTAATAAAGTAACCAGGTATCTCATAACTTTTACATTAAACGAAAACGAGTAATGAATTTATTAAATTAACTTCAATAAAATGATACAACTACTATTCCAATGCAGTTACGATATTAGATTATTGAGGCGTTTATTAAGAAAAAAAGGGCCAGAATTAGTATTAATTTATGAAATTATGTTTTAGTGTAATTTGTATATTTTACTCCTGCATTTAGATGAATTGACCCAATATACTATCAACTTATCTCTTACTTTTGAGCTCTAAATTTAAAAACTCATGCAAGCCTGGAACGATTATCTGTCCCAAAACAAACAACGCTTTCTCGATGAGCTGCTGGCTCTGCTTCGCATACCATCTGTAAGTGCCGACAGTGCGTATAAAGATGATGTAAAACGCTGCGCCGAAGCAGTAAAGGAAAATATGCTTAAAGCCGGCGCTGATAAAGCTGAAGTGCTGCCTACAGGAGGGCATCCTATAGTATATGGTGAAAAAATTGTAAATCCGTCTTTACCAACAATACTTGTATATGGTCACTACGACGTGCAGCCACCTGATCCACTTGAATTGTGGCACAGCGGCCCATTTGAGCCTGTAATAAAAGATGAAAAAATCTACGCAAGAGGGGCATGTGATGACAAAGGACAGATGTTCATGCACATAAAGGCATTGGAAGTAATGGCAAAAACCAATTCTCTACCATGCAATGTAAAAATAATGATAGAGGGAGAGGAAGAAGTAGGTTCCGCTAATCTTGGCAAATTCCTCGAGGACAATAAAGAAAGATTAAAAGCAGATATCGTCTTGGTTTCAGATACATCAATGATCAGTATGGAACATCCGTCTATAGAGAGTGGCTTGCGTGGCCTCACTTATATGGAAGTAGAGGTTGTAGGCCCTAATCGTGACCTGCATAGTGGTGTTTATGGTGGTGCAGTAGCTAATCCCGTAAATATTCTCTGCAAAATGATCGCTTCATTGCACGATGAAAATAATCACATTACTATCCCCGGGTTTTATGATAAAGTTCAGGATCTTACTGATGCTGAGCGCAAAGCACTAAATGAAGCGCCCTTCAATCTTGACGAATACAAAAAAGATCTGGGTGTAAAAGAAGTTTGGGGCGAAAAAGGATATACAACTCTTGAACGTACCGGCATTCGCCCGACATTGGACGTTAATGGTATATGGGGTGGTTATACTGGTGAAGGAGCTAAAACTGTTTTACCCTCAAAAGCAAACGCAAAAATTTCAATGCGCCTGGTACCAGGTCAGAAATCAGATGACATTGCCGATCTGTTCAAAAAACATTTTGAAAGTATTGCACCTGCTTATGTAACAGTAAAGGTTACTAAACATCATGGTGGCGAAGCAGTGGTGACTCCTACAGATTCTCCCGCATATCAGGCTGCTGCAAAAGCAATTAAAACTACTTTTGGAAAAGATCCGATACCTACCCGTGGTGGTGGCAGTATACCCATAGTAGCACTGTTTGAAAGTGTTCTCGGGCTAAAAACCGTTTTATTAGGATTTGGGTTGGATAATGACAATATTCACTCACCCAATGAAAAATATGACATCTTCAATTATTTCAAAGGAATAGAAACAATACCTTATTTCCATAAATATTTTGCGGAAATAGGCAAGAAATAACAGAAAGGATTGATTTTTATCATGAAGGGGCAATAACGCCCCTTTTTTATTGATAATTATTTCTTTTAACTTAAAAAACTGATATTAATTTTTCAGTCAACTTTTTAACTTTGTAGCATGTCCGGTCAAAAGATAATTGTTGCAATTGATGGTTATTCCTCCTGCGGCAAAAGCACGTTAGCACGTCAGCTTGCAGCAGAGCTTGGATATAATTATATTGATAGTGGTGCCATGTACCGGGCAATAACTTTATACTTTATCCGCAACAATGTAGATATAAAAAAACCGGATGAAATTTTGAATGCACTCGTCAATATTCACCTCTCATTCGTTTTTAATGATGCAACAAAGCAATCTGAAATAAACCTCAACGACGAAAATGTAGAGATCTATATACGCGAAATGCTTGTCTCTGAAAAGGTAAGTGAAGTTGCAGCAATTCGTGAAGTTCGTTCATTTGCTGTGGGGCAGCAAAAAAAGATGGGCAGAAAAAAGGGAATTGTAATGGATGGGCGTGACATAGGAACTGTTGTTTTTCCCGATGCTGAGCTTAAAATATTTATGACAGCTGACCCAGAGATACGCGTTATGCGCCGGTTTGAGGAACTCGCCGCCACAAATCCCAATATAGGCCTTGACGAGGTAAGACACAACCTGGAATTACGCGACTACCTTGATACTAACAGAGCTGAAAGCCCATTACGTAAAGCTGAAGACGCCATAGTGCTTGATAATAGTAACCTGACACGGGAGGAACAGCTTGAACAGGTACTGGATTGGGTGAAGGAACGAGTCACAGTTTTAAGCTAATAATCCATATCTTTCTTTACTTTTTACCTTTCCATTCATCATATGACAAATAGTGAAATTGCAGACTACTTTTCTTTGCTATCCAAATTAATGGATATACACGGAGAAAATTCCTTTAAATCAAAATCATACAGTATCACAGCCTTCAATATCGAAAATCTGCCAGTCGAAATAGAAACGATGAGCGATGCTGAATTGTTTAGTGTAAAGGGGATTGGCGATGCAACAGGACAGAAAATAAAAGAGATCATACAGACGGGCAAGCTTTCGCTATTAGAAAAATTACTTGCAACTACCCCTCCCGGCATATTAGAGATGCTCCAGATAAAGGGATTAGGGCCTAAAAAAATTGCAGTAGTATGGAAAGAATTAGGCATTGAATCTTTAGGAGAGCTTGAATACGCCTGCAATGAGAACAGGTTGGCATCTTTAAAAGGGTTCGGTCAAAAAACACAGGAAAGCATCAGTAAAAGTATTGCGTACTATCGTCAGAATCAGGGCTATCACTTATGGGCCGAAGTTGAGTCTTTTGCTATTGGTTTGCAACAACAATTAGCAAAGACATTTCCTAAAAATCAGTTTGCTCTTACTTCCGATATCCGCAGACAAAGTGAAACAGTGGAGTTTGTAGAAATTGTAACCGATCTTGAAAAAGAAGATGTTGTAAAACAATTTGAAAATATACCAGATATAAAAGTATCGGCGGAACCTGATAATATTCTTACTATAAGAATGCCACAACAACCTACTATTAAATTTCATTTCGCAAACTCTTCAACTTTTTATCACAAATTATTTCTCACAACCGGCAGCAGTGAATTTATAGAAGCATTTATTGAAAAATATAAGTTGCCTGCTGAACCCGCAAATGAAGAAATAATATTTACCAACAATAATTTAGCATACATACCACCTTTTATACGGGAAACAAAAAGCATCCTGGAGATAGACGCGAAACATCAATTTGAAGAAATAATTACTCCAAAAGATATTAAAGGTATCATCCACTCCCATTCTAAATGGAGCGATGGATTGCAAACTATTGAGCAAATGGCCAAGGCAGCCCAGGAACAGGGCTTTGAATATCTTGCCATTAGCGATCACTCCCAATCAGCATTTTACGCCAATGGCCTTACCCCGGAGCGCATTGCCCAACAGCATCAGGAAGTAGATGCATTAAACGTAAAGCTTGCCCCATTCAGGATATTTAAGAGTATTGAATCGGATATTTTAAACGATGGCAATCTGGATTATAATAATAATGTGCTTGCTACTTTCGATCTGGTTATTGCTTCAGTACACAGCAATCTGAAAATGACTGAAGAAAAAGCTATGGAGAGATTATTGAAAGCGATAACTAATCCCTACACTACCATCCTGGGACATATGACCGGCCGTAAGCTCTTAGCAAGAGAGGGCTTTCCAGTGGATCATAAAAAAGTTATAGATGCCTGCGCTGATAATGATGTGGTAATTGAAATAAATGCCAATCCCCGTCGACTGGATATGGAATGGAAATGGATTGAATATGCAATAAAGAGGGGAGTATTACTTTCTATCGACCCGGACGCTCACTCTACAGGTGGCTTTAATGATATATATTATGGGGTGAAAGCTGCCCAGAAAGGTGGGCTTACTGCTGCAAAGAACTTAAGTAGTTTTTCTCTGAAAGAGTTTGAATCATTTTTAGAACGGTATAATAAGAAAAGATCAAAAGCAGCTCTTTAGTTTTTAATGTTAGCAGAATATAGTTAAACACACAGGGATTAAAGCAATAACTGTTGATACTATCAGGACTACTTTCTTTTGCATTTTGTTCTTTTTCATAAATTCTCGTTTTATTTGTTTTCTCGTTTGATTGACGATACAAAGATGCGGCGTCCCATCACTTCTTCAAAGCAATATGTCATGCTTAACGTCGATTTTGCAACTGAGTAACAAGCCGTTAAGAAATCAGCATAATAAAAAGGAGGGGCAAAAAGCCCCTCCTTTTTATATAAAATAAGCTCTGGAACTACATTCTTTCTATTACAACCGCACTCGCTCCACCGCCGCCATTACAAATACCGGCAGCGCCATATTTAGCATTATTCTGTTTTAATACATTGATCAATGTTACCAAAATGCGGGCACCACTAGCCCCTAATGGATGACCTAATGATACTGCTCCGCCATTCACGTTCACTTTTTCAGGCTTCAGGTGCATTTTCTGGGTATTTACAACACCTACAACACTGAAAGCTTCATTTAACTCAAAGTACTCAATGTCTTCCATTTTTAAACCGGCTTTAGTAACAGCTTTAGGAACCGCAATGGATGGTGTAGTTGTAAACCATTCAGGCGCTTGCTCAGCATCTGCGTATCCCTTTATTTTTGCCATGGGTTTTAATCCTAATGCCTCTGCTTTTTCTTTACTCATTAATACCACTGCGGCAGCGCCATCATTCATAGTGCTAGCGTTAGCTGCAGTCACAGAACCATCTTTTTGGAAAGCTGATTTCAATTCAGGTATTTTCTCAAATTTCACATTCCAAGGCTCTTCATCTTTATTAAAAAGCTTTGGGTCTCCTTTCTTTTGTGGGATCTCTACTGGGATTATTTCATTTTCAAAACGGCCTTCATTTATAGATGCCTGGCTGCGCTTATAACTCTGTATAGCAAATTCATCCTGTTCTCCTCTGCTGATGTTGCATTCTTTGGCACAAAGTTCCGCAGCATTACCCATGGCATAATTATGATACACATCGGTTAAGCCGTCTTTTGCCAAACCGTCTATTAGTGTCACATTTCCATATTTATTTCCCCAACGTACATTTTCATTGTAAAATGGCACATTGCTCATACTTTCCATACCACCCGCAACTATTACATCAGCATCTCCCAGCATAATAGATTGCGCGCCTTGCATGATTGCTTTCATACCGCTCGCACAAACTTTATTTACAGTAGTGCAAGGCACATTATCAGGAACACCGGCAAATCGCGCGGCCTGACGTGCTGGAGCTTGACCAAGGTTAGCCTGCATTACACAGCCCATTAAAACTTCGTTCACTTCACTTGGATCTACACCCGCTTTTTCAAGTGCACCTTTTATTGCTATTGCACCTAGCTTTGTTGCAGAGAGATCTTTTAATGATCCGCCCCAACTGCCAATAGGCGTTCGTACAGCGGATATGATATATACTTCTTTCATAAAAGAGAAAAATTTTAAGACCGCCAAATGTACACAAAAAAGCGGGCAGTCCACCTTAGATATAGTGTACTCCTATATATACATAACTTACACTCATACTTATTGCATTAGTTCAATTGTGATTAATAACTCATAAAATAATTGTCTATACATTGTCATAATAGAACGATTACTGTTAAGCCGGCGTTAAATAGCGAGCTGCCTTTTTCATAAAAACGAGCTGCCTTATTATCTTTGGTTATACTCAAATCCATATAACATTTTAATTAAAGGTCAATGAAGAAATTGCTTTTGTGTGCAGCCGTGTACCTTGTTACGGCCTTTTCATTTAAATCTGTTAGTGCAAATGAAGTTAATTCCAGTGCTGTTGTCAGTCAAATGGCTATTGAAAATTATATTTCAGGCATCTACAATCAAATAGACTTCTGCCATTGCTCTCGTTTACCTTTTGCAGTTTTTGAAAAAGCATACCGTGGTTACTTAAATCTTCGTAATGCGGGAAAATTAAACACAGACAAAGACATTCTAACCATATGCGATTTTACTTTATCATCAACCCAAAATCGTATTTGGGTAATTGATCTTCGCCAAAAAAAGGTGATATTTAATACCTATGTAGCTCACGGACAAGGTTCAGGTGATGAATATGCCACTTCCTTTTCTAATGATGAGAATTCACATAAAAGTAGCCTTGGATTTTATGTAACTTCAAATACTTATATAGGAGAACATGGTACATCCCTGCACCTTAACGGTATGGATATGGGGTTCAATGATGCCGCATACGACCGTGGTATTGTAGTGCATGGTGCAGATTACGTTTGCAGTAAATTCATAGATTATAATCAACGCCTTGGGCGCAGTTGGGGATGCCCTGCGGTACCTTCCAAAATTTCAGATGCTTTGATTGAAACAATTAAAGATGGCACTTGCCTTTTCATATATTATCCTCAAAAAAGTTATATGAAAGACGCTTACTGGGTAAACAAAAAAATAGACCATCTTCCGATGGACATGACTACTTCCGATTTTATGCCACTTGCATCCGCGCGTAAAAAAGTAGAAAAAATTGAGTACGTTTCTCCTAATGGCTCTGTTGATAGTGTTAAAACAATACAACCTTAGTTTAGCATAGATATAAGGACACTGTCCCTGTTGTAAATATCCCGTACAAACCGCACGTGGTTACCTGTGGTGTCTTCAAACGCCGTCAGGTAAGTAATATGTACTGGTATTTTTGTTTTTAATACTTCCCACCTGGATTTATGGGTTTGAATCATTGAATCAAGTTTGCCTTGATCGAATTTCATCTTTTCAAAGTCGGATAATATATACAAAGCCATCTCCTGTGGCTGCTGCACTCTTATACATCCTGAACTTAAAAAACGATTGCGCCTTACAAAATCATCTCTGTGAGGTGTATCATGCAGATATATATCCCATGGGTTAGGTAAGTTAAACTTCACATAGCCCAGTGCATTTTCATCTCCTGGCGCTTGCTTATAAACAAATCTTTTATAGTTAGTAGCAGTGATCTCAGAAGCATCTATTTCATGTCCACTATGATCGTATGCTACTAACCCTTTTTTGTGAAGGTATTTTTTGCTTTTTGCCAGGCCTGGCAAAACATCCTTTTTAAGGATGGTTGGTGGTACACCCCACGACGGATTGATAATAATATTAGCCATATCCGCACTTAGGCTCGGCGTTTGTCTTGAAACCTTCCCTACCACTACTCGCATGTGCATTACAAGGTTGCCCTCTCTTTTGAAAAACAGCTCCATCAAAGGTACATCTACCCAAATATAAGTATTCCCCATTTCACGCGGCATCCAGCGCAAACGCTCCATATTAGCTTTAAGAGATGTGGCAAATTGGGCAGGCTGGGCAGAAAGACGTGCTATAGTAAAACTATCAAGTCTTCCGGATACTTTTATATTCATATAATCCTGGTAAGTCATTACCATTTGAGCAAACTCGCTCACAGAGTCATTAGGCTCTGAAGAAGCCCAGGGCATTTCCGCTTTGATAACATCAGTAATTATATTCCGGCTAGCACTATCAGGGTGTGTAATTCTTTTTATGCCCTGTATTCTATCTATGAGTGATATTAGCTGTTCGTTTTTTTGCAATGAATCATAACGTTTATATTCATCACGGAACATTTTATATAAAGGGATAAGACTTCTATAATCATTTAAAGAAACATATTTATCATCACTGCCTAATGATAAAAGGGCATGAGGCCCATCCCATGATGTATCATTTTTTTGAAACCAAAGCGTATCTGCTTTTTTAGGATTAACTGCTCCCATCAATAAATCTCTGGCTACATTTAGATAGCTAATTGTAAGGCTGGTATCAAAAGTTATTACGGTATTAATATCAGGATGCTTATCATCATGAAGTTGTGCCTGCATTTTTTTTAAACCTGAAAGATGATAATGCTCAGGATCCAATCCATCCCAGCGAACATCTTCCAATTCTTTAAGAAAAGTCGCTGCAGCATCTCTAACGCCATCATTTGTTACCCATACAGGCTTATACTGGTTTTGCTGATACATGTGCATCATATAGTCAGCAATAGATTGATCCTTATGATTAGAAGTATCCCATTTTTTAAAAACAGATTGCAACTGGCTCGAAAACGCATCCTTATCTACAAATCCCGAAGAAGAAAATAATTTTATTCCGCTACCTTTTTGCTGGCCGGAATTACATGATTCTAATAAGAAAAAGCAGGATAAGATTAATATAATTACATACACACGCTTTCGTCCATATCCAACTGTTATGCTCATAAAACGTTCTGAATTTTCCTACAACGTTAGAGCATTGCAAAAACTATTCCAAACCCGAATGTTAGGGATTTCTTTACTATAAGGTTAATTCTTTCATCGGATCCCAAAATAGTCTCTCAAAATCAACCACTCTGTCATCCACAATTTTTATTCCTTCCTTCTCTAACAATTGTTGCATGCTCAATAAGCCATTAAAATGATGTTTCCCTGAAAGCATGCCTATTCTGTTTACTACCCTGTGTGCTGGCACCCTGGGTTTCACCTTATCACATGAATTCATAGCATATCCTACCATACGTGCACCCGATTTTGCCCCTACGGCAGCAGCAACTGCACCATAGGTAGTTACCCGGCCTTTGGGCACATGGCGCACAATATCGTAGATCACATCGTATATGTTTTCCCTATTGTTTATTCCCTTCTTCATTTCTCTTTTTTCTTTCTGCTAATAGCTTAGTGCGTCTTGGTTCTCCTACTTCCTTATATTCATAGGGACAATTTCTACAACCATTACCGCAACAATAACCACGTTCTAAAAGATACGAAGCAGTAAACACAAGTAAGCCATCAGGCTGTATATAATAATCTTCTCCCTCAACTAACCTGTTCTTCATTCTTTTCAAATCTTTCAGGTACTTTAATTGCTTCCGATGGCAACGAAAAAGATACAAAATAGATCGTTCTTCCCTCTGCCAGGTGCAAGCTTTCATAGTATGTCTGTATCCCTAATGCCCCTGCAGCTTTTCCCTGCCCATAAATATCTACTATGTTTTCCCGAATGCTGCAACCATTCTCTGCTATCGTTTCTAATGTAAAATCATAAAGTTCTTTCGAATCCGTTTTCAATTGCACAAGGCCACCGGGTTTTAGTATCTGCTGGTATAGACGCAAAAATCGTGGATGTGTAAGGCGGTTTTTGATCCGCGGCTTCCTGAGGAATGGATCTGGGAAAATGATCCATATATCAGATACTTCTCCGGGAGTAAAATAATCAGCTATTTGCCCAATCTGTATTCTGAGAAAACCAACATTATTAAGATTTTCATCGAGCGCAGTTTTGGCCCCCACATACATGCGGTTACCTTTTATATCTACTCCTATATAGTTATGATCTTTGTTCTCTCTGCCTAGTTCCACACTATATTCGCCCCTGCCACATGCAAGCTCTAAAGTGATAGGATAGTTGTTTTTAAAAAATATATGCCACTCGCCTTTTATTTTTTCAGGATATTGTAGTACATTAGAGAATGAATTAATGGCATTGAAACGTAATAACTTTTTGTGTCCCATAGAAAATTCAGCAAAAATAATTAACTAAGCTCATTAAAAACCTTAAAAGAATCAGATCATGAAGCGAACTATTCTACTTTTTTCAATTGTTGGAGGTCTTTCTATCCTCGCCCTATCAAGCTATAAAGGAGGCTTGGCATCAAGCTCCGCAACTACCCAAAATTGTACAAACGTACCTGGTAATGTTCCCGGTTGTGGAAATGGTTCTGGTTGCCACGCTCCTGGGTTGGCATCGTCTATCAATGTTGGCATTACAGTAATAGACTTGGAAAATAACACTCCTGTAGACTCCACTTGGGTGCCAGGGCATCAGTATCATGTAATTGTAGGTGGTATTAGTTCAGATACTACTACATTAGATCATTTTGGATTTCAATGCGCAGTATCAACTGCAATTGGCGCTGGTGGCCTAATTTATAGAACCGGTACTTTTACCCCGGTATCAGGCATTATGGATGGAGGCACAGCTGAGGGTTGTGATTATGTTGAACAGATCGTTAATATACCGGGCAAGACTGGATCATTTAATACTTACGTGTCACCACAATTTGAATGGGACGCTGATACCTCTACAACAACTACTGTAGACAGTATATATTTTTACGCGATACTTTTACCAAATCAAAATATTGATGCCAACTTTGCTAATGACTCTTCAAACGTTGCAGTACCTTTTGGTTTAAAAAGAGGCCAGTTCACAGAAGGCATAGCAAATGTCCTGAACAATGCAAGCATTGCTACTTTTCCTAATCCGGTTGGAGACAACCTGAATATCAGCCTTACTAAAGCAATTCCGGGTTTATATACAGTAAATGTATATGATGTATCCGGTAGAAGGATTTTGTGTCAGAATTATCATGTAAATAGCTCTTCTTATACTGCGAGTGTTAATACCACTAAATGGGCACCAGGTATGTATCAGGTACAGCTATTATGCGGTCCATCGCGACGCACTTTCTCAATTGTAAAATAGATAAATAGCTAATATATTTGAATGGCTACCGCAATGGTAGCCATTTTTTTATGCTATCAAAAACGATAGTCTGCAATAGCTGCAACAAAGTCCAAAAGATCAATTAAGGATCTCCATTCGTCGGATGAAAACGACATTTCGTTGGATGGAATCTGCATTTCGGTGAATAGTCAATTTAAACATCAATAAAGCATTTTAACTTTCTGAAAAATTATATGAAATATCGATATACTTCGATCATAAAGGAATAGATAGTTAGCCTATAAACCACAAATAAAAAAACCACTCAACTCTTTGAGTGGTTTTTGTTTCGAGATCAAATAAGATTTTCAGTAATCTTAAATTACTTGTTAGAATTTTCTCCGTTCGTCGAATGAAAACAACATTTCGTTGGATGAAACCCACCATTCGGTTAATGACTCATTGAAAGGCTAACAATAGATATATCTTACATATAAATAATTATTCTCAACTTAAAATCTTTTCAAAAATGAAAAAGCAACTTTTAATTACAGCTTTTACAGTATTATGTGCTGGTTACTTTAATAATGCCATTGCACAAGCAGGGTGGAACTCTTCTTCTTCATCTGGTCCAGGATATCTAAGTACTAATTCAAATACCTTAGGAATAAATATTACTCCTGGAGTAAATATTGGCACTATTCCTTCTCCACTATCGACAGAGGCATGTTTGTTCAAAGTTGGTGGTGACATTGGATTATCCGGAAGTCTTTATGGGAATACTGGTCTTCGGGTTGAGAGTGATCAATGGGGAGCTTGTGATATGATATTGAATGGGATAACTAGTACAAATAAAGGTCAAATATCTTTTACTTCAGCAGTAAACAATACTACCAATGATAATGCATTTACATTCACTACTACAGACGCAACTACAAACCACTGGGCACTTTTTATTAAACACAGTGGAAAAGTAGTTATAGGCGATGCTATACAAAGCAACTATCCAGGTAACTATAATTTATATGTACAAAATGGCATCCTTACAGAAAAGCTAAAAATTGCATTACATACCGATGCGACAAACTGGTCAGACTATGTTTTTAATAAAGACTACCAGCTTATGCCACTTGGAGAGGTAGCCAGCTATGTAAAAACAAATAAACATTTACCGGGTGTACCATCCGCAGAAGAAGTGGGTAAAGATGGCATAGACGTGGCAAGCATGGATGCCACGCTGCTGAAAAAAGTAGAAGAGCTGACTCTTTATGTAATACAGCAACAAAAGAGTATTAATAATCTGCAAAAACAAAATGCGGAGCTAAATCAGGAAGTTGAAAGCTTAAAGAAATAATTTTTAATCATTAATAAAACAAACTTGTATGTTAAAGAAATATTTCATCCTGTTTGTTTTAGTCATACTAATGGTTAAAACAAACGCCCAGACAGTTACTTACCATTTTAAGGGAAGACCTATTCAATTGAATGAGAGTAATGACAAATTATTGATTTCTCTAAATGAAAACGATGCAACTGGCAGAATACAATTATTGAATAAGGTGAAAAATGATCCGGATTTTGAAGTGGCATTTGATAAAGCAGCTTCTTTTATTGTATTAAAAAGAAAACCCGGAAGTCTTATTGCGAAGAAAGAAGCTCTTAACAATTACCTCAAAGAACCTTATATTACTTACGCATCTTTTATATTTGAGCATGAAGATGGCACATGGCAAGGTACTACCAATGAGATAATAGTAGAGTTAAAAGATGGCGTTACGAGCGATCAGGCTAGGAGTGTCGCTGGCAATTATCATTATATCGCCGTCAGGCAAAACCCATCCAGAAGCAATGTTTATCACTTCTATTTTCCAAAAGATCAGGATATACTTCAGATCAATGATAATCTATACTCAACCGGGCTTTTTGAATTTGCCGAACCTAATTTCATAAGGATGGTCAAGTTAGCTTCCAGTTGTACTTTATCAGGTTCAGTTACAGATCCTAGTTGGGCATCGCAATGGGCTCTCAATACAGCTGGAACTACATTTCCTACAGGATCAGATATTAACATTTGCGAAGCATGGAACTTAACAAATGCTCTTACGACAAGTTCTACATTATCACAAGTTAGTGTCGCAGTAATTGATGATGGCGTAGATGTTGGACATCCTGATTTGAATGTTAGCACTACTCTCGGTTACGACGCGGTTACCAGCTGTTGCGGAGCACCCGGTTGTATGTCGTGTCCATTTTCTACTTCATCGCCTGGGTATCCACTTATCGGTGATAACCATGGCACAGAATGCGCAGGTGTAGTAGGTGCATTGGCAAATGGTGTAGGCGTAGTTGGAGTGGCACCAGGAGTAACAATTATACCTATAAGAATAGGATATGGCGCTGAAGGCGCATTCGTTACAAACGATGGATGGATCGCGGAGGGTATTGATTGGGCATCGGGCTATACTTATTATTTTGATGGAGGTACTAAGGTTAATGCAGATATTTTAAACCTTTCCCTTGATTTGGGTACCACTGATGCGGGGTATGGCTTGACAAATGCAGCATTAGATTGGGCTCTTGCCAATGGAAGAAATGGATTAGGATGTGTGGTTGTTGCGGCTGTCGGTAATGATGCAGGCACTGGCTCATCAACGATTCACTGGCCAGCATCAAAACCAGGAGTATTAGCTATAGGAGCGATGAGCTATTGCAATCAAAGAAGGCAAAGAGCTGGTCTCTCTACCTCTGCTTCATGCGATAACCCTGATTTAAGTAGCAATTACGGAGTGGGGGCGAACTATGGTACTACAGGTGATCCCGCATCAGGATACTTAACCGTAATGGCTCCGGGAGCAGACATTTACACTACTGATATTACCAGCGCCGGTGGAGGCAATGATTACGTACCACCTGCAAGTTCTTTTGGAACACCTGGTGGCTTTGCAAATACATCTTCAGCATGTCCACATGTCGCAGGCGTGGCAGCTCTGATGCTGAATGCCAATCCGTGCCTTACTCCAACGGAAGTTGGAAATATAATTGAATTAACAGCTGATGAGGTCGAACCATCAGTGCCTTACCCCGGATATACTTACTCCGTAATACCCGGCGATCCCATAGGCAGGGGCTGGAATAACGAAATGGGCTATGGTAAGGTAGATGCAGGGAATGCTGTTACATTATCCCATGATATGTATAAGCAAAACAAAACAGAAACCGGCTTTGTAGCTTATTTTTCAAATCACAAAACATATGCAGGGTATTCTGTAACTAATCTGCTACCAAATGGAGACTATGTTATCGAACCTAGCGCCACAATAAAATTCTACGCACCGGAATCTATTACCCTAGAGCCTGGTTTTGTCAGTACTCTGGGTTGTGTCTTTGCAGGCGCTATAAGCTTAAAAAGGCCTTGCAGTAGTGGCGATTCTCATTTTAGATTGGCTAATCCAAACCAAAATAATGAAAACAATCCACCGATAACCTCCATTTCACAATCAAATACCATTAACGACATACATATTTATCCTAATCCTGCACAGGAAAAGCTGAATATATCATTTACATTAAATGAGAATTCTAAAGTGTCTTTTATTATAAGCAATATAGAAGGTCAAAAAGCAATAGATAACATTAACAAAAATCTTAATGCCGGAGAACAATTACAAACAATATCTATAGCTAACTTAATGCCCGGTGTCTATTTTATTAGTATCCAAACCAATGAAGGTTTAAGTAGATTTAAGTTCGTAAAAGAATAGGTAGTTAACCTATAAAATAAAAACCACTCAACTCCTTGAGTGGTTTTTTTCTAAATCACTTCCGGGGGTTTATTGTCGTTAACTTTATTTGCAAACAGCTTGCTGCGAGTATAACTTTGCTCTAAGCCCAAACTTTGGGTATAAAGCTCTTTGAAAAGTGGTAATAGCCTACTGATTAAAATCATGATAATTTTCATACAGCCATCTCTCTAAAGGGATTCTATGTGTAATGCATGTGGCATAAATGGGAAATGAATGAGTAATGATTCGCCCAATAACTATTTGCATAACTATTGTCAGCACAGCATTTCAGCATATCAAAACATATCCCAATTCCCCAAAATCAATTTTTTTACACAATGGGAAAAACAGGAAAATAGAATAACACATTAGCAAATTGGCACATTGCCGAATTGCCAAATTACACTCTTAACAATAGCACTAATATCCCATATAATAACATCATCCCATCCACTAAGCCCAAATAGGCTTTGTCTGATGGATATTTCCGGGTATAATCTATTACCAGTTTTGTGATGAGAGCTGTTAGCAGATCTGCAATGAGCCTTGAGACCGACTGGTACCTGAAATATTGTATGATGCTCAGTATACTAAATAGGACTATAGATGCATTCATTAGCCGATAACTATTCTTTATCCCTATCAGATTAGGGATTGTAAAGATATCTGCCTCAAGATCTGTCTGCATATCCCGTATATCAAATGCCACACAAAGGGTAAACATAAATGCAAACCGCATCACTATTTCAAAAGGGTAATCGTACAAACTTTTATCCCAATAAAGCATTGGTAGCATACTGGTTACTATGGTCCACACACTCGTCAATACCAAAATCTTTATCCAGCCAAAATCGCGTATCCGCCTTTTATCCTTAAATGGAAGCATTGGCAAAGAATAGGCAAAAGATAAAACCCCTAAAACTATGCAGGCGAGAAATATTCTTCCTGATAACCAAAACAAGCTACCAATACACATTATTAATCCTGCGCTGCAAAAAATATAATTCCAGTGTTTATATCGTTGTGACCAGTCAAATCTGTCTGATATTAATGGGGTTGATTTTTTAATAATATGGTGAGTGTTGTATACAACTAATGTGCTCCCAAATACTAATACATGTAAAGAAGTAAATAACGGAGGCGTATGGCCGATAAGCAAGCGTTCTGTAGCCATGCAAAGGCTTAAAGAGCATAATGCTGCAAATACACTAGTGTATAAGATCCATGACAATAAGGTATTCAAAAATTTCATCAATATTTATCTGAAAACAAAGGTACGCTTCAACAAATTGCACCTAAGATTTTATCAATATTACTTACAAAGGTATATTGCCATGTTTCCGTTTGGGCATATTCACTACTTTGTTTTCCAGCATCTTGTATGCTTTAATGAGCTTGGACCTTGTTTCTTCAGGCAATATTATTTCATCTATAAAGCCTCGTGCGGCAGCACCATAAGGATTCGCAAATTTCTCTGTGTATTCCTGTTCCTTCTCTTTCAGCTTAGCTTCCTTATCGGTAGCTGCTGCAATTTCTCTTTTAAATATTATCTCAGCCGCTCCTTTAGGCCCCATTACAGCAATTTCAGCAGTTGGCCATGCAAAATTCATATCCGCTCCAATATGCTTCGAATTCATTACATCATAAGCACCACCATATGCCTTTCTCGTAATGACAGTTACTTTAGGAACTGTAGCCTCGCTTAACGCAAAAAGCAACTTAGCTCCGTTCACTATAATACCGTTCCATTCCTGATCAGTACCCGGCAAGAATCCAGGAACATCAACCAATACTAATAACGGAATATTAAATGCATCGCAAAAACGTACAAAACGTGCGCCTTTTTTACTTGAATTGATATCCAATACACCCGCAAGATTTGCAGGTTGGTTGGCTACAATTCCTATACTGCGCCCGCCTATACGCGCAAACCCGACAACTATATTTTCTGCATAATCTTTATGAACCTCAAGAAAAGACCCTGCATCTGCAATGTCATCAATAACTTCTTTTATGTCATAAGGCTGGTTGGGATTTGCCGGAATTATATTGTTTAATTTGGGTCTGCTTTCATCTCCCATTTCATAATTATATATGGGAGCTTCTTCTTCGCAATTCTGAGGCATATAGCTCAACAATTGCTTAATTTGTTCTATACATTCCACCTCGTTTGAACAAGCAAAATGTGTAACACCTGATTTTGAAGCATGAGTATGTGCCCCACCTAATTCCTCACTGGTCACATTTTCATGTGTTACTGTCTTTACTACATTGGGGCCGGTAACGAACATATAAGAAGTATGCTCCACCATTAATATAAAATCGGTAATAGCAGGTGAATAAACCGCACCACCTGCACACGGTCCCATGATAGCCGATATCTGTGGCACTACCCCTGAAGATTTTACATTGCGATAAAAAATATCAGCGTAGCCTCCAAGAGAAACAACACCTTCCTGTATACGTGCACCTCCACTATCATTTAGTCCTATTAGTGGTGCTCCATTCTGGATGGCAAGATCCATGATCTTACAAATCTTCTCAGCATGCGTTTCAGACAAGCTACCGCCAAAAACAGTAAAATCCTGCGAGAATACATATACCAGAC
>Ga0134128_10001885_pt1 | contig 26477 bp, 27 predicted proteins | sample KB31754_FD_96462 | JGI IMG/M metagenome (GOLD analysis project Ga0134128, IMG submission 96462) | Terrestrial soil microbial communities with excess Nitrogen fertilizer from Kellogg Biological Station, Michigan, USA - KB3-175-4 | ecosystem: Environmental > Terrestrial > Soil > Unclassified ...
CCGTATGCGTTGCAGGCCTAGGCGCGGCGACGCGTCGTAGTGGCGCTACGGCAAGGAGCTGCAACAACGGCATGCGACGCATACGGCACCTTCCCGAAGGGTTCAGCGGGGCCGCCTAGGCCAGAATGCGCGCTGGCCGCGTTGCGCGCCTTGCCAGCACGCATTCTGGCTTGAACGCATCTCCCAAATTAAATGTCAACAGGCCCTAGTTTCGCTGGCCCTGCAAGGCATTCATCTGCTTCAACTGGTCGTCCGAGATGTATTCGTACATCTTGACCACGCGCTGCACGCCGCCCACGTTGGAAGCAAGCTGGGCTGCGATCTGGCCTTCGGTAGGCGTCACGATGCCAAGCAGATAGACATTGCCGCGCTCGGTGTTGATCTCGATTGCATTGGAATTGAGGTTGCGCTCGCCAACCAGCGCCGCGCGGACCTTGGTGGTGATGTAGGCATCGTTCGAACGCGAACTGACGCTTGAGGTGAAGCCGATCTCCAGTTCGTTCATCACATCCTGCACGCCGGTGATCTGGCGCACTTCCTGTTCCGCCAGTTGCTTGGCCTGCTCGTCGCGCACTTCGCCGGTCAACAGTACCTTGCGGTTGTAGGAAGTGACGTCAACGTGGTTGCCTTCACCCATCGCCCTGCCAAGCCGCGCATTGGCCTTGCCTGCGATTTCCTTGTCTTCGGTCTGCGCGCCCAGCGTGCGCCGGTCGGTGGCCGCGAAAGCACCCACGGCTGCGCCGCCCACCAGCACAGCGAAGCAACCTTGCAGGCTTGCCACCAGCAAGACCGCCAAAGAAACACGGGTCAACAGGCCCAATTTAGTCATGCGCTTCCCCTCCGAACAAGGCGACGTCGATACCGTCGCACAGGCAATGAATCGTCAACAGGTGCACTTCCTGGATGCGTGCGGTACGGTCGTGCGGTACACAGATATGCACGTCGGCATCGGTCAGGCGCTTGCCGATGGCGCCGCCGGTCTTGCCGGTCAGTGCCACCACGCGCATGTCGCGCTCGAGTGCAGCATCCACGGCATTCAACACGTTGGCTGAATTGCCCGAAGTCGACAGGGCCAGCAGCACGTCGCCCGACTGGCCGAAGGCCTGTACCTGCTTCGTGAAGATATCGTTGAAGCTGTAGTCGTTGCCGACCGCCGTCAGGATCGAAGTATCGGTCGTCAGCGCCAGGGCCGGCAGAGGCAGGCGTTCGCGCTCGAAACGGCCAACCAGTTCCGCGGCAAAGTGCTGGCAATCGGCAGCAGACCCGCCGTTACCACAGGCGAGAATCTTGTTGCCGTTAGACAGTGCCGTAAACATAAGTTCAATGGCTTCGGCAATGGGCTGGGCCAGCACCGACACGGCCTGGATCTTGAGTTCGGCACTTTCGCGGAAGTGCTCGACGATGCGTTGATTGTTCATGGTAGGGATTATAAAGGATGCCGCCGTTACTGGGCTGCTACTGGGCCTCTATTGCATTCTTCAGCCAATTCAGCTCGCCGCCGTCGATCGTGACCACATCGAAGCGGCACGCCGGCGGATGGGTGTAACGCTTCAAGTATACCTGGGCCGCCACGATCAAGCGCCTTTGCTTGGCCGGTGTCACACTGGCTGCGGCGCCACCAAACTGTTCGGCACCGGCGGCCCGCTTACGCACTTCGACGAACACCAGCACAGCCTGGTCCAGCATGATCAAGTCGATTTCGCCGCCCTTGCAGCGGAAATTGCGCTCCACCAGTTTGAGCCGGCGCTCTTGCAGGTATAGCAGCGCCTGGTCTTCGCCCGAATCGCCCGTCAGTTGTTTGGCGGTACGCCGCTTCAGGCCGCCAAAACTGTCGAGCAAACCCACCTCAACGTCCTTCCGACAGATAGGTGGGCAAGCCCTCACGGTAGATGGCGAAGGGTTCGGTGCGTGTGAAATGGGAACCGCTCTTGTCGAATGCCACCTTGAGCCGGCCTGTTACACCATCGACCTCAAACTGCTTTTGTTGTTGTGCGATTTGCAAGGCCACGCGGAAAGCGTCGATACCCAGTGCATAGAGCCGTTCCATGTCGGCACTGCGTTTCTGGTTGGCTTCCACCACTGCGCGCGGATAGATCATGACTGCTGCGTGGTCAGGCTGAAGCTGCCAGGGAATGTCGATCAGACGCACACCGTTCAATTCCGGCAAATGCTCATAGGTGATACGGTCGGGCATGGGCACAGGGTTGGTTTGCGAAGTACCGTAGATGGCCGGCTCATTGCCGATCACTTCGCGCAATTGCTTGATCTGTGCCGAATCAAGTGCGGCGAACACGGAATAGGCGCCGAAGCTCTTTTCCGCCTGCACGGCTTTCTTGACGCGTTCGACGTCGAGCGCCGAAAGGAAGCCATACGAGCTGCCAAGTTCGATGAGTTCTGTCCCCAGCCCGACGCTGCGTGCCTTGGCCGCAAATGCCTTCGCGGCGCGACGCTGCCAGGCCACGCCGGTGCACAGGACATAGGCTTTTTTGACCTTGTTGCCGACGATCCAGCCGGCTGCCTCGCGCGCTTCGTCTTCGACCGACAGGCCCATATTGAGCATCTGGGCCGGCACTTCGCCTTCGCCATCGAGCTGGGTCAGCGACACCGTGGGCAGGCGCACGGCGCCCGACTGCACGATGGCGGCAGCGCCGCTGCGCGTCAATGGCCCGATGACGATATCGCTGTCGGCCAGCGAATTGGTGTAGCTTGAGACGATTTCTTCGGGAATATCACTCGTGCTGACAATATTGAGCGACAAGGTACCCTTTTCCGATTCATAGGCCGCAAGGAAGCCTTCGCGCACGGCGGTGGCGGCCCGTCCCAGGTTTTCGGAATCGAGCGGCAGCAGCAGCGTCAGACGTATGGTCTTGGGGGCGCCAGGGTCCGAAGAAGCGGGTTTCGGTGCTGACGGCGTCTCGGCCGGGGTAGCTTTTTGCGGCGCCGGTTCCGGCATGACAATGCCGGGTGTCTCGGTGCCCTCGGTCTGGGCCGACGTCCTGGCTGCGGTTTGAGCAGTTGTCAGCGCCGGCAGGCACAGGCACAATCCGCAAAGTACGACTTCGATCATCCGTTTGTTTGCAAGCACTCGCCTTCTCCCATGACTGAATCCATCCCGCTTACCTCGACCATCTCTCCCTTGATGCAGGAAGTGGCGCAGCAGACTTATCCGGCTTCGACATTATATGTTGTCGCAACGCCAATAGGGAACATCGGCGATATCAGCCTGCGGGCGCTACATGTTCTGGCGCTGGCCGACGCCGTGGCATGCGAAGACACGCGCAACACGGCGCAGTTGCTTTCACGCTACGGCATGGTCAAACCGCTCATTGCGGCGCACCAGCACAATGAGCGCGAAGTGGCGGACAAACTGGTGGCACGGCTGCAGGCTGGCGAACGCATTGCCCTGGTGTCGGACGCCGGTACGCCGGGCATTTCCGACCCGGGGGCGAGGATTGTCGATGCCGTGCGTGCCGCTGGTCTGCGCGTAACGGCCCTGCCCGGTGCGTCTGCCGCCGTCACGGCCTTGTCGGCTTCGGGGTTATTGCACGACCGCTTTCATTTTGTCGGCTTCCTGCCGGCCAAGCCCAAGCAGCGCGAAACGGCACTCACGACATTACGCAACATCGCTGCCACCTTGGTGTTTTACGAAGCGCCGCACCGTATCGAAGAGGCCGTGGCGAGCCTGGCCACCTGCTTCGAGCCGGGGCGGCAAATCGTGTTCGCACGCGAACTGAGCAAGCTGTTTGAAGAAATCCACCGCTGCAGTGTGGCCGATGCCGCCACCTGGCTGGCGGCCGATGCACACCGGCACAAGGGTGAATATGTGATCCTGGTCGAGGGTGCAAGCGAAAACCTCGATGCCGACCAGGTCGAGGCGGACCGCGTGCTGACCATCCTGCTCGAATCCTGCCCGGTCAAGCAGGCAGCCGCGCTGGCCGCGCAGATCACGGGGCAGAAAAAGAATGCGCTGTATGACCGGGCCTTGCAGCTATCCAAGACCGATTAGTGCTCGACCACCATCGCCTTGACGTTGCCGATCGCCAGCAGCTTTTGCGCTGCTGCCTGCGCCTCTTCCCGCGTGGCAAACGGGCCGCTGTGCAGTCGATAGAACAAGCCGACAAAATAGACTTCGAGTGGCGGCAGGTTGCCATCCCAGCCTTGCTGCAAACGAGCGCGTTCGGCATCGGCATTGCCTTGTTCGGAAAAAGCCCCGAACTGTAGATAAAACCCCGCGGCAGGATCGGCCACGTCCATAGCACTGGCCTGTTGTGGTTGCGGCGTCGAGGAAACCATGGCGACAGGCGGCAATGTTTCCACCGTGACCTGCTCTTTCGTTTCAGGCCAAATAGTAGGCTGTGCCATGGGCTGCATGACGGGCTGTGCAGCGGGAACCGTCACCGGGGAAGCCTGTGCCACAGGCGCACTCTGGCGCGCCGCATTCATACGCGCGATATCGTCCGGCAGCAGGCGTTCGACTTCGAGCTGGCTGCTGCCCTTGCCAAGATAGCCGAGCTTCAATGCTGCCGTATAGGACAGGTCGATGATGCGGTCTGAATGGAAAGGCCCGCGGTCGTTGATCCGGACGATCACCTGCGCGCCATTGTTCAGGTTGGTGACACGCGCGTAGGACGGAATCGGCAGCGTAGGGTGGGCCGCAGTGAGCTTGTACATGTCGTACAGCTCACCCGACGAGGTCTTTTGCCCGTGGAATTTCTTGCCGTACCAGCTCCCCACGCCACGCTGCTTGAATGGCTGGCTATCGGTGATCGGCACGTAGGTCTTGCCGAATACGACATAAGGCTTGTTGCCGGTGGCCGAATAGGGCTCGACTTTGGGGATGGCATCGGGCAGCTCGAGCAAGCCGTCAGGCGGGTGGTCACCCGGGCCGTCGTCCTGGTAATAGCCGCCATGCCCGGAGCCCGCCGAAGGCAGGACCGGGAGCCGGCTGACATTCGAGGGCGTTGAGGCCGGGGCAGCCGGCGCGGACGGCGAAGGCGAAGATATCGGTGCACGCGGGGCGCTGCCGCAGGCAGCCAACATCGCCGGCAAAACGATTGTTGCCAACAGTTTTGCGTAGCGACGCCCGGTTTTCATCAGCTTTGCACCAGTTTGCGGTTCCGTTGAATGCTCATGAGGATGCCCGCACCGAGGCCCAGCGTCAAGAGCGAGGTGCCGCCATAGCTCAGGAAAGGCAAAGGCACGCCGACCACGGGCAGGATGCCGCTGACCATGCCCATGTTGACGAAGGCATAGGTAAAAAAGATCAGCGTGATGGCGCCGGCCAAGAGGCGCGTAAAAAAGGTCGGCGCATTGGCCGCAATGATCAGGCCACGCCCGATCAACAGCAGGTATAGCATCATCAGCACGATGTTGCCGATAAAGCCGAATTCTTCGGAAAACACGGCGAAGATGAAGTCGGTGGTGCGCTCGGGGATGAATTCAAGGTGGGCCTGCGTGCCCTGCAGCCAGCCCTTGCCCGTGATGCCGCCGGAGCCGACCGCAATCGTGGCCTGGATGATATGGAAGCCCTTGCCCAGCGGGTCGGTTGAGGGGTCAATCAGCGTCATGATGCGCGCGCGCTGGTAGTCGTGCAGGAAGCGCCAGACAATCGGCAGGCTGGCCCCACCCGCCACGGCCAAGCCAAGCAGCACGCGCCAGGACAGGCCGGCCAGGAAGATCACGTAAAAACCGGCCGCCATGACCAGCAAGGCCGTGCCCAAGTCGGGTTGCTTGGCGATCAAGGCCACCGGCACCAGCAGCAGCACGGCGGCAATGCCGAATTCACGCCAGTGGATCAAGCCCTCATGCTTCTGGAAAAACCAGGCCAGCATCAGGGGCATGGCGATCTTCATGATTTCCGAAGGCTGGAAATTGGTTACACCGAGATTGAGCCAACGGCGCGCGCCAAGCTTGACCGTGCCGACCACGGCCACGGCCAGCAACAGCAGAATGCCGATGGTGTAGACCGGCGCGGCAAAACGCATCAGCGTCTGCGGCGGGATATTGGCCGCAATCCACATCACCATTACGGCCACCGCGATGTTGCGCAACTGGTTGCTGACGATGCCGGGCAAGTCGATGCCGGCCGAATAAAGCGTCACCAGGCCGACCGAAAGCAGCGCCATCATGATGATGGTCAAAGGCACGTCGAACACGGCGAGGTATTTCTTGATCATGGGCCAGACCGGCCCTCTTCCCGAAAAGCTCATGGCCGCTTTCCTTCCGCATCGGGTGCCGTTGGCGGCAAGGTTGCCGGAGCGTCGTCAGGCAGAGTCTCCGGGTCCGGCGCTTCTTCTTCGGAACTCTCGGTCTTGGGCGGCGGTGGCGCTTCTTTTCCACCGGGGCGCTTGCCGAGCAGGAAATAGTCCAGCGCGGCGCGCGCAATCGGCGCGGCCGACTCCGCGCCGAAGTTGCCGTTTTCCACGATCACGGCCAGCGCAATGCGCGGATGGTCGGCCGGGGCGAATGCAGTATAGAGCGCATTGTCGCGGAAGCGCTCGGCGCCGTTGCGGTTGTATTTTTCGTTCTTTCTCAAGCCCACCACCTGGGCCGTACCGGTCTTACCGCCCGAGGTGTATTCGGTGTTCTTGAACACGGCTGCCGCCGTGCCGCCCGGTTGCGTCACCCCGATCATGGCCTGGCGGATCACTTCGAGATTTTCCGGCTTCAGGTTGATGCGGTTTTCAACCAGGGGCTCAATCGGCTTGCGTTCCGACGTCACGCCGCTCTCGATGGCCTTGACCAGGTGCGGCTTCATCATCACGCCGCCATTGGACAGGGTGGCAATGGCCTTGGCGATTTCCATCGGTGTAAACGAGTTGTAGCCCTGGCCGATGCCCAGCGAAATCGTGTCGCCCGGCACCCAGCGCTTGCGCTCGGGCGACTTGAAGGCAGTGCGCTTCCAGGTTGTGGACGGCAAGAGGCCGGCACGTTCGTTGTCGAGGTCGATGCCGGAAAGTTCGCCAAAACCGAACTGCTTGTTGAAGTCGTGGATGCGGTCGACGCCCAGGTCGTTGGCCAGCATGAAGTAATAGGTGTCGCAAGACGCCGCGATGGAGCGGTACATGTCCACCACGCCATGGCCTTGCGGCTTGTCGTCGTTGAAGGTGTGGTTGCCGAACACGAAGTGGCCGGGGTCGACGATGCTCTGCGAAGGCGTGCGCACACCATATTCCAGCGCAGCCAGCGCCATGTAGGGCTTGTAGGTCGAGCCGGGGGCATAGGTGCCGGAAATGGGCCGGTTGATCAGCGGCTTGTCCGGCGAATTGTTCAACTCGTCCCAGCTTTGCTGGTCGATGCCTTCGACGAACAGGTTGGGGTCGTAGGTCGGCTTTGACACATAGGCCAGGATTTCTCCCGTCTCCGGCTCGATGGCCACCAGTGCGCCACGCCGGTCGCCGAACGCTTCTTCGACGATCTTTTGCAGTTCGATATCGATCGACAGCACCAGGTTGTTGCCCGGATTGGCTGAAGTGCGCGAGAGCGTGCGCACGGCACGCCCGCCGGCCGATTTTTCCACTTCCTGGTTGCCCGTGGTACCGTGCAACTCTTTCTCGTAACTCTTTTCCAGCCCCTCCTTGCCGATGTATTCGGTGCCGTTGTAATTCGCGGCATCGTCCATCGCATCGATCTTTTCCGCATCCTTCTGGTTGACGCGGCCGATGTAGCCGATCACGTGCGACGCCACGGCGCCGAGAGGGTATTCGCGGAACAGGCGCGCATTGATTTCGACGCCGGGAAAACGGTAGCGCTGCACCGTGAAGCGTGCGACTTCCTCGTCGGTCAGGCGCGTGCGGATCGGCGTGCTTTCCACGCTTTTGGAGTCTTCCAGCAGTTTGCGGAAACGCTTGCGGTCCTTGGTCTGGATTTCCACCACGTCGGACAGGGCATCGATGACCTGGTCCAGCGTCTGGTCTTTCGGTATCTTCGACGGCGTAATCTCGAGCGTATAGGCCGAGTAATTACGTGCCAGCACCACGCCGTTGCGGTCGACGATCAGACCGCGGTTCGGCACCAAGGGCACAACCATGATGCGGTTGTCCTCAGCCTGGGCCGCGTAGTCGTTGCGCTTGTAGATCTGCAGCCAGACGAAGCGTGCCAGCAACAGGCCGAAGCACAGCAGCACGAACCCGCCGACCACGGAAATCCGCAGGCGGAAGAAATACAGTTCGCGCTCGGTGTTCTTGAACTCGGTCATGGAATATCAGATAGGACGGGTTTCGTCGCGGTCGACCGCACGGCGCTGCGGCGCCAGCAAGAGCCAGGACGCGACCGGCCACAAGGCTGCGGCGACAAAGCTTTCCACGAAATAAAGCCAGCCGGGGAAGCGGCCATTGACGATCAGGCGCACCAGGACCTGCACGCCCTGTGCCAGCAACAGCAAGGGCAGAACGTGTACCACCTGGGTCGGCAGCCGGAACCACAACACGCGACGGTGGATGGTAATGGCGAAGTAGGACAGCAAGGTGTAGGCCAACGCGTTTTCGCCAAGCAGCGTGGCGTCATGCACATCCATCAGCAAGCCCATGAAGAAGGCTACCCCGATGCCGACTCGGCGCGGCTGGTGGATGCTCCAGAACACCAGCGCCAGCGCAACGAAATCCGGCACGCCGATCCATTGCCCCCAGGGCAGCATGTTCAGGAAGAAAGCCACTGCCAGGCTGAAGGCGATGAACAGCGGGCTGACCGGCAGCAGGATGTAGTGCGGGCTGTTCATCGGGGTTTGGTGTCCTTGGTGCCGGCGGGCTTGGCGCCATCCTTGTTGGTACCGGCGGGCTTGTTGTCGTTGCCCTTATTTTCCGCCGGCTTGACGGCAGCCGGTGCAGCAGGCGCTGTAACGGGTGCAACGGGCTCGACCGATACGGTAGGCCTGCGGCCCGGCTTGCCGTCTTTCCTGTCATGGCTTTCTTCCGGTTCTTCGCGCGGCGGGCGCGCATCGACCAGGAGGATCAACAATTGCCGGTTGCGGTCCACACCCGCCGCAGGCTGGCAGGTGATGTGGGCGAAGGCGTCGTTCGACTTGGTTTCGACCTGCAGCACCTTTGCCACGGCCAGGCCGGCCGGGAACACGCCATCGATACCCGAGGTCACCAGCAGGTCACCCTTCTGGATATCGGCATTGGTGGCCATGAAGCGCAAGTCCAGCCCGCCGCTCTGGCCACGGCCGTAGGCCACGCTGCGCAAGCCGCTGCGCACGTCTTGCACCGCAATCGCCTGGTCCTTGTCGGTCAGGAGCGTGATTTCGGAGGTGAACGGAAATACCCGCGTCACCTGCCCCACCACGCCGACATCGTCGATCACCGGCTGGCCCAGGGCCACGCCCTGCTGTGAACCGCGATTGACCTCGATCTTGCGTGTGAACGGGTCGCGCGTGTCGTACAGGATCTCGCTCATCAGGTACTTGGCCGGCATGCGCTCGGCAGCACCGAGCAGCTTGCGCAGTTGCGCATTTTCGGCAAGCAATTGTTGAGATTGTTGCAACAACTCGCCATTCTTGAGCGCCTGCTGCTGCAAGCCGCGGTTTTGCTCTTCCAGCGTGGACACGGAAGCAAAATAGTCCCCGACGCGATGAATCACATCACGCGGCGCCAAAGCCGCCGTCTGCATGGGATAAAGCACGGTGCCGACCACCTGGCGCGCCGCGCCAAGCGAATGGTATTTCGAGTCGGCGAACAGCAGCACCACCGACAGCAGCGAAAAGAAGATCATCTTGGCGCGTGCGGACGCGCCTTGCTTGAAGAGTGGCGGCGGACTGTATTCCATCAAGGCGCCTCGGCCAAAGCGAACCGTGCCGCTCGTATCACCGAAGTGTGGTGAGCGGCGGTGGCAATGTCCATGTTTTTGTTTTTTGTTGTAACTCTAGAAGTAGGATGTGCTGAAGAAGCGTAGCGAGCGCGCCGAGTTTGCGTCGATGAATGCAGCCAAATCGGCAAGCGTACGCAGGTACGCTGAGCATCGCAGGCGCAAAATCGGGGTGCGCAGTAGCTTATTCAGCATATCCGGCCTACTCGTAGGAGAAGATGGATCCTAGTTTGTCCATGCGCTCCAGCGCCATGCCGGAACCACGCACGACGCAAGTCAGCGGGTCTTCCGCCACGATCACGGGCAAACCGGTTTCTTCCATCAGCAGCCGGTCGAGGTCGCGCAGCAAGGCGCCACCGCCGGTCAGCATCATGCCCTTTTCGGCGATGTCGGCACCGAGTTCGGGCGGGGTCTGTTCCAGAGCGTTCTTGACAGCCGAGACGATGTTGTTCAGCGGGTCGGTCAGCGCTTCAAGGATTTCGTTGGACGAAATCGTGAACGAGCGCGGGATGCCTTCGGACAGGTTGCGGCCCTTGACTTCCATTTCCTTGACTTCGGAACCGGGGAAGGCCGAACCGATTTCCTTCTTGATGGCTTCGGCGGTCTGTTCGCCGATCAGCATGCCGTAGTTGCGGCGGATGTAGTTGACGATGGCTTCGTCGAACTTGTCGCCGCCGACGCGTACCGAACCCTTGTAGACCATGCCGCCCAGCGAAATGATGCCCACTTCGGTGGTGCCGCCACCGATGTCAACGACCATCGAGCCGGTTGCTTCCGACACCGGCAGGCCGGCGCCGATTGCCGCAGCCATCGGTTCTTCGATCAGGTAGACCTGCGAAGCGCCGGCACCCAGGGCCGACTCACGGATTGCACGGCGTTCCACCTGGGTCGAACCGCAGGGTACGCAGATGATGATGCGCGGCGAAGGCTTGAACAGCTTGGAGTCGTGCACCATGCGGATGAATTGCTTCAGCATCTGCTCGGTGACGGTGAAATCGGCGATCACGCCGTCTTTCATCGGGCGGATCGCCTCGATATTGCCGGGCACCTTGCCCAGCATCTGTTTTGCTTCCTTGCCGACCGCCTGGATGGTCTTCTTGCCGTTCGGGCCGCCTTGCTGGCGGATCGCCACGACCGAAGGTTCGTCCAGCACAATACCCAGGCCGCGCACGTAGATCAGCGTGTTCGCAGTACCCAGGTCGATGGCCAGATCATTGGAAAAATAGCTACGTAAAAATCCGAACATTAAAATTATCCTGATGCGCAATCCGGGTGCGCGTTATTTTTAGAGATGCCCTTGTTACAGCTTCGTCAGAGTGGTTTTGATGCGGCAGCGGCACAATCGTGGCGCCGATCAAGTATTAACCCGACATTCTACCTTATAATTTATCTGAATCAGTCGGCGAAAAGAGCAAAAATGCCGGTGGGATCGCTGCAGGAAGCCTTGATTTGGCAAGTATTTACCAAGGTTAAGGCATTTTGCGCAATCCACCGGACCAGCACCTCTTCCGCTCATTTTTTAACCGGCCAAACGCCCTTGTTTTTGCCCAACAGGCACCCATAACCATGTCCCTTACCCTTGATGACGTCACAAAGCTGGTCGACCTGGCCCAGATCGAGTTGACCGATGAACAAAAAGCCAAGACCCTGGAACAGTTGAACGGCATCTTCGGCCTGGTCGAACAGATGAAGGCTGTCGACACCACCGGAGTCGAGCCGCTGAACCAGCCCATCGAGGCCTACCAGGACCATGTCGAGCTGCGCTTGCGCGAAGACGTGGTGACCGAATCCAATCGCCGCGAAGACTACCAGGCCGTCGCCCCGGCTGCCGAGAACGGGCTTTACCTCGTTCCCAAGGTCCTTGAACAATAAGACCCGCATCCATGCATACCAAGACTCTGAAACAGCTTTCGGCCTCATTGCAGGCACGCGAGATTTCCGCCACCGAACTGGCGCAGCTCTATCTGAAGCGCATTGAAGCCCACAAGGACTTGAATGCCTTCCTCGACGTCAATCCGGAATTGACGCTGCAACAGGCTGCGCAGGCAGACCAACGGATCGCTGCCGGCAATGCCGGCGCGCTGACCGGCGTGCCGATTGCGCACAAGGATATTTTTGTGACCCGCGGCTGGCGCTCCACGGCCGGCTCGCACATGCTGGAAAACTACGTCAGCCCGTTCGATGCCACCGTGGTGGACCGTTTCAAGGCAGCGGGCATGGTGACGCTGGGCAAGCTCAATTGCGATGAATTCGCCATGGGCGGCTCGAACGAAAACTCCTATTTTGGCCCGGTGAAAAACCCATGGGATACCAGCGCCATTCCAGGTGGTTCTTCGGGTGGCTCGGCCGCTGCCGTGGCGGCGCGCCTGGCACCGGCGGCAACCGCGACCGACACCGGCGGTTCGATCCGCCAGCCCGCTTCATTGTGCGGCGTCACCGGGATCAAGCCGACCTATGGCCGTGTCTCGCGCTTCGGCATGATCGCCTTTGCCTCCTCGCTCGACCAGGGTGGCCCGATTGCCCAGACCGCAGAAGACTGCGCCCTGCTGCTGAACACCATGGCCGGGTTTGACGAACGCGACTCCACCAGCGTGGAGCGTGCCGATGAAGACTACGCGCGCGACCTGAACGCCGACATCAAGGGTTTGAAAATCGGTGTGCCGCGCGAGTTCTTCGGCAAAGGGATTGCGCCCGACGTCGAACAAGCCGTACGCGCGGCGCTGGCCGAATATGAAAAGCAGGGCGCCGTGCTGGTCGACATCTCGCTGCCCAAGACCGAGTTGTCGATCCCGGTCTACTACGTGATCGCCCCGGCCGAAGCCTCGTCGAACCTGTCGCGCTTCGACGGTGTGCGCTACGGCCACCGCGCCAAGGAATATACCAATCTGGTCGACATGTACCGCAAGACGCGCGCGGAAGGCTTCGGCGATGAGGTCAAGCGCCGCATCTTCGTTGGCGCCTACGTGCTGTCGCACGGCTACTACGACGCCTACTACCTGCAGGCGCAGAAAATCCGCCGCCTGATCGCGCAGGACTTCCAGGCTGCATTCCAGCAGTGCGACGTCATCATGGGCCCGGTTTCGCCTACGGTGGCCTGGGATATCGGCGCCAAGGCCGACGACCCCGTGGCCAACTACCTGGCCGACATCTTCACGCTCTCGTCCAGCCTGGCCGGCTTGCCCGGCATGTCGATTCCTTGCGGGTTCGGCCAGGGCGAGAAGAACGGCAAGCGCCCGGTCGGTTTGCAAATCATCGGCAATTACTTCAACGAAGCCAAATTGCTCAACGTCGCGCATCGCTTCCAGCAAGCGACGGACTGGCATACCCGGGCGCCGGCATGAAGCCTGTCGCCATCCTCGCCGCATTGTCCATCGCTGCCGGTGCCCAGGCGCAGCAGCTCGACGTGCATTTTTCCTGCGGCAGCGATGGCAAGGAACTCGGCTTGAAATCCTTTTTCGCCGACAACGGCCGGATCCGGATCAATGGCGCGAAGATCGAGGAATTCAGCCTGGAGTCGTCGGTGTTCCACGCCGGCAACGGCGTGGAATGCAGCATGAACGACAGCGACGGCCTGCGAGCCGAATTTATCGGCGACCCGAGCCGTGCTGCCTGGCGCATCCTGCTCAACAACGCAGAACAGGCACGCAGCAAACGCGGTTACGACATGGTGCACGGCTTGAATTGCGCCGTGCGCATCGAACATGTCGGCGACGACGTCCGCATCAACCCGAGCTGCCCCGCGTTGTGCGGGTCGCGGCAAGACTTTTCGGCCTTCCGTTTCAACACGAAGACCGGCAAGTGCACCTATGAAAACGAAGGATAAGCTATGAAGTGGGAAGTCGTGATTGGTCTGGAAACCCATGTCCAGTTGACCACCGAATCGAAGATTTTCTCCGGCGCACCGACACGTTTCGGCGCCGAGCCCAATACGCAAACGAGCCCGGTCGACCTGGCCCTGCCCGGCTCGCTGCCGGTGATGAATCGCCGCGCCGTCGAACGGGCAATCCAGTTCGGCCTGGCCATCGGCGCCAAGGTTGCCCCGACCTCGATTTTTGCGCGCAAGAATTATTTCTACCCCGACCTGCCCAAGGGATACCAGATCAGCCAATTCGCCATTCCCGTGGTGCAAGGCGGTTCGATCAGCTTTCCTGTGGTGAAGAAGGATGGCACGACGGAGATGAAGACCGTCAACCTGACACGCGCCCATCTGGAAGAAGATGCGGGCAAGTCCGTGCATGAACAGCAAGGCGTGAGCGGCATCGACTTGAACCGCGCCGGCACACCCCTGCTTGAAGTGGTCACGGAACCCGAGATGCGCAGTCCTGCCGAAGCAATCGGTTACGCCAAGGCGCTGCATTCGCTGGTCACCTGGCTCGGCATCAGCGACGGCAACATGCAGGAAGGTTCGTTCCGCTGCGACTTGAACGTCTCGGTGCGCCCCGTGGGACAAGAGAAGTTCGGCACGCGCTGCGAAATCAAGAACGTCAATTCGTTCCGCTTCATGGAAGAAGCGATGAATTATGAAATCCAGCGCCAGATTGGAGTCCTGGAAGATGGCGGCAAGGTAATCCAGCAAACCCGCGGCTATGATCCGGATAAAAAGACCACCTTCAAGATGCGCGACAAGGAAGATTCGGAAGAATACCGTTACTTCCCCGACCCCGACCTGCCGCCGCTGGTGATATCAAACGAGTGGGTCGCACGCGTCAAGGGCGCCTTGCCGGAATTGCCGCAAGCGATGCGGGCGCGCCTGGTCGAAGAGCTCGGCTTGCCGGTCTATGACGCCTCGGTATTGACGCAATCCAAGGCCATGGCTACCTATTTCGAAGCCGTGGTCAAGGAAGTGGGCAAGGAACAAGCCAAGCAGGTGGCCAACTGGCTCATGGGCGACGTTTCGTCCACGCTGAACCGCGAAGGCTGCGACATCGCCGACATCCCGGTATCGGCCGGCCAACTGGCCCTGGTGTTAAAGCGCATCAACGAGGGTACGATCTCGAACAAGAACGCCAAGGAATTGTTCCGCGCCATCTGGGAAGAAAAGTCGGGCGAGCTCGCCGCGGTCGACCAGCTCATTGAGAAGAACGACTGGAAGAACAGCAACGACACCGGCGCACTTGAAGCCATGATCGATGAAGTGCTGGCCGCCAACGCCAAATCGGTCGAGGAATTCCGCGCCGGCAAGGAAAAGGCATTCAACGCCCTGATCGGCCAGGCCATGAAGGCCAGCAAGGGCAAGGCCAATCCGGCGCAGTTGACGGAAATGTTGAAGAAGAAACTTAGCTAAGCACAGAAAGAACAGTAGGGTGGGAAAGCGTAGCGCATCCCACCATATGCTTAAAGAACGTTGTCAATACGCACGGTGGGATGCGCTACGCTTTCCCACCCTACAACAGCTTTGCTTACTCCACGCCGTAACGGGTGCGATATGCAGCCACGGCATCCTTGTATTGCCCCAGGCGCGCATCCGCCGCGCCCGAAGACAGATAGCTGAACAAGTCGTTCAGGTTCCCGATCGACACCACCGGCATGCCATAAGCCTGGCTGACTTCCTGCACCGCCGAGTGGGCCGACAGTTCGCCATCCTTGCCCGAACGCTCCATGCGGTCCAGTGCGATCAGCACGGCAGACGGCGTGGCGCCGGCTGCCCGGATCATCTCAACCGATTCACGCACCGAGGTCCCGGCCGAAATCACGTCATCGATGATCACAACCTTGCCGGCCAGCTTCGCACCGACTATGGTGCCGCCTTCGCCGTGGTCCTTGGCTTCCTTGCGGTTGAAGGCAAAGGGCACGTCGCGCCCCTTGCGTGCGAGAGCCACTGCCGTGGCAGACGCCAGCGTGATGCCCTTGTAGGCCGGGCCGAACAACATATCGAATTCCAGGCCCGAGTCAAGCAGGGTCTGGGCGTAAAACTCGGCCAGGCGGCCCAGGTTGGCGCCGTTGTTGAACAATCCGGCATTGAAGAAGTAGGGCGACAGCCGCCCTGCCTTGGTCACGAATTCGCCGAAGCTCAATACGCCGGCCGATACCGAAAATTCAATAAACTCCTGCCGCAGCTTGTCCGTCATGATGCCCACCTTTTCCTGTCACAGTAACGACCGACATTTTACCGGATGAATCGGTTATGCTTGCCCAATCGAAAAACAGGACCGCATCATGACCATCATCATCTCCGCCAACCTGAACGGCGTGCGCAGTGCAGCAAAAAAGGGCTTCTTCGAATGGATGCAAAAGCAAAAGGCCGACGTGGTCTGCGTCCAGGAATTGAAAGCCCATGCCGCCGACATGAGCGAAGACATGCTGGCCCCGGCCGGCTACCACGGTTACTTCCACCATGCCGAAAAGAAGGGCTACTCCGGTGCCGGCGTCTATAGCAAAAAGAAGCCCGACAATGTGGTGATCGGTTTCGGCAGCAAGGAGTTCGATGCCGAGGGGCGCTACGTGCAATGCGATTTCGGCGATCTGTCGGTGATCTCGGTCTATTGCCCCTCCGGTTCATCTTCCGAAGAGCGCCAGCTGGCCAAGTTCCGCTTCATGAAGGAATTCTTCCCGCACTTGAAATCGCTCGCCGACAGCGGCCGCGAAGTCGTGATCTGCGGCGACTGGAATATCGCGCACAAGGAGATCGACCTGAAGAACTGGAAGAGCAATCAAAAGAATTCCGGCTTCCTGCCTGAAGAACGTGCCTGGCTCACCAGCGTCTTCGACGAATTGAAGCTGGTCGACGTGTTCCGCACCGTGGACCAGCGACCCGAGCAATACACCTGGTGGAGCAACCGTGGCGCCGCCTGGGACAAGAACGTGGGCTGGCGCATCGACTATCACGTCGCCACGCCCGGCATCGCGGCCAAGGCAAAAAGCGTGGCAATCTACAAGGACGAGCGCTTCTCGGACCACGCCCCCTTGACCATCACTTACGGCAAATGAAGCGGTCACTGCCCTTGCCGGGTATGACTAACGATTCTCCAGCACGATGCCTCTGAAATAGCGGATGGTTTTTTCCAGTCCGGCCTCCAGAACAGTGGTCGGCTGCCATCCCAGCACACGCTTCGCGAGCGAAATGTCGGGTTGCCGCTGACGCGGGTCGTCCGCCGGCAAGGGCTTGAACTCGATGCGTGAACTCGATCCGGTCATGGCGATGATTTTCTCGGCCAGGCTCAGCATCGACATCTCGACCGGATTGCCCAGGTTCATCGGCCCGGTATGGTTTTCGGCATTGTTCATCAAACGCACCATGGCGTCGACCATGTCGGCAACATAGCAGAATGAACGCGTTTGCGAACCGTCGCCGTACATGGTGATGTTTTCGTTTTTCAGCGCCTGCACGATGAAGTTGCTCACGACCCGGCCATCGTTGGGGTGCATGCCGGGGCCGTAAGTGTTGAAGATGCGCGCGACGCGAATGTCGAGCTTGTGCTGGCGGTAATAATCGAAGAACAGGGTCTCGGCACAGCGCTTGCCTTCGTCGTAGCAACTGCGCGGACCGATCGGATTGACGTTGCCCCAGTAATCCTCCGTTTGCGGATGCACGCTCGGGTCGCCATAGACTTCCGAGGTCGACGCCTGGAAGATGCGCGCCTTGACGCGCTTGGCCAGGCCCAGCATGTTGATCGCGCCGTGCACCGAGGTCTTGGTGGTTTGCACCGGATCGAACTGATAATGGATCGGCGAAGCCGGGCATGCCAGGTTATAGATCTGGTCCACTTCAACATAAAGCGGGAAGGTGATGTCGTGCCGCATCAGCTCGAAACGGTAATTGCCGAGCAGGTGCGCGACATTGGCTTTCGAGCCTGTAAAGTAATTGTCGGCGCAGATGACTTCCGCGCCGTCGGCGAGCAGCCTTTCACACAAATGTGAACCGATAAAGCCGGCGCCGCCGGTCACGAGTATTTTCACGCTTGGTTATCCCGGGAAATGCAAACTGGTTGCCTTGATTGCATTTAACCATAAGCAATTACCACTGAAAAGCAAATCGGGTATGAATCAGGTTTAATTGCGGGCACGCGCAGGCGCAGGCGCAGGCGATATTACGCCCACGCGCAAGCCTATGTCGACTGCGGCTCTTGTTCCAGGTGTGGCGGCGTACCGTTCCAAGGCGCGACCTTGAGCAAGAGCAGCATGCCCGGAATGGCGAAGGCAAAACAGAGCAGATAGAAATTGAACCATCCGGTTTGGGCAACGATATAGCCGATCGACGCGCTGAATAGCGTACGCGGCAGCGCGGCCAATGCCGAAAACAAGGCGTACTGGGTCGCGGTATATCGCAGGTTCGAGTTATTGGCCAGGAAGGCGACGAACGCTGTCGTTCCCAATCCAACCCCAAATGCCTCGAATGCCACGGCGAAGGCGAGCATCAGCTTGATCGGCCCGACGTAAGCCAGTGCGGCAAAGGCCAGGCTGGTACTGCCCTGGATGGCGCCGAAAACCCACAGCCCGCGATTGATGCCCAGACGCACCATCCAAATACCGCCGACAATGCCGCCCGCCATACTGGCCCAGAACAGGGTCAATTTCGCGATCACGCCGATTTCGGTCAACTTGAAGCCGACGTCGATGTAGAACTTGGTCAACAAGGTAGCCGCCATGGTATCGCCCAGGCGGAACAAGACGATAAATCCGAGAATCCAGAGCGCCTGGCGCCAGCCGTCCCGCAAAAAGAATTCAAGAAACGGCTGGACCACGGCTTCCTGCAGCGACTTTGGCGGCGCACCGTAAGCCTTGGGTTCCGCAATCAGGAAGGCGCAGAAAAACCCGGGCAGCATGAAGCAAGCCGTGATCCAGAATACGATTTGCCAGGGGAGATGGTCGGCCAGGATCAGCGAGAGCGAGCCCGGCACCAGGGCAGCGACCTTGTAAGCGCTGACCTTGATGGCCGCACCCGTTCCTTGCTCTTCAGTGGTCAATATCTCACGACAATAGGCATCGATGGCGACGTCCTGGCTGGCGGACAGGAAAGCGATGGCCACCGCGAGTGCCGCAACCTGCGGCAATTGCTCGATGGGATTGAGCATGCCGATTGCACCAATGACCCCCACCAATAACAATTGGGTGACAGCCATCCAGCCGCGCCGGCGTCCGAACGCACCGAAGTTGAAACGGTCCATCAACGGCGACCAGAGAAACTTCCATACGTAAGGCTGGCTGGCCAGGGCGAACAGGCTGATCTTCTTGATGTCCAGGCCCGACTTTGCCATCCAGGCCTGGACCAGATTCAACAGCAGGAATAAAGGCAGGCCGGAACTGAATCCGAGCACGACCAGGACGAGCGTGCGCCGATTGGCATAAGCACGCCAGTTCGAGACGCGGGAGGCGCCCTTCTCTGGCGCGGATGGATTCATCGGTCTATTTTTTCTTCAATCGAAACACCGCCAGGCTACCACGCCAGTTCGGCAGGAAACCGATGGCAGCCCCGTCGGTCAGCGCCACGCATTCCAGCACGTCGAGCCCGACCTCATTGGCCAGCGCTTCGAAATCCTTGATGGTGGCGCAGCGCAGGTTCGGCGTATCGTACCACTGATAGGGCAGCGATTTCGAGACCGGCATGCGGCCGCGCAACAGCGCCACGCGGTGCGGCCAATACGCGAAGTTGGGGAAGGACACGATGGCTTCGCGCCCGACGCGGGCGATTTCGCGCAGCACGTCTTCCACGTTTTTCATCATCTGCAGGGCCGACAGGCAAAGCACGGTGTCGAAGGCATTGTCGCTCAGCATGGCCAGGCCGGATTGCACGTCTTGCTGGATCACGCTCACGCCGCGCGCCACGCACTTCGGGATTTCACCGTCGTCGATCTCGATGCCGTAGCCGCTGCAAGCCTTGTCGCTTTGCAGGTAGTCGAGCATGACGCCGTCGCCGCAGCCAAGGTCGAGCACGTGCGTCATCGGCGCGACCCAGTGCGCGATGAAGGCCAAGTCGGGCCGCTGGGACTGGAGTTGGGCGAAATTCATGCAGCCACCTTTTGATTCGTTTCGCCCCAGATACGGTCGTAGTAGGCGCGCACCACATTCATGTAGCGCGGGTCGTCGAGCAGGAAGGCATCGTGGCCATGCGGTGCGTCGATTTCGGCATAGGACACGCGGCGCTGGTTCTTGAGCAGGGCTTGCACGATTTCGCGGCTGCGTTCAGGCGAGAAACGCCAGTCCGTGGTGAAGGACGCCAGCAGGAATTGTGCTTTGGTGCCGGCCAGCGCACGGCTCAAGTCACCGCCGAATTCGCGCGCGGGGTCGAAGTAGTCGAGCGCCTTGGTGATCAGCAGATAGGTGTTGGCGTCGAAGTATTCGGAAAACTTGTCGCCCTGGTAGCGCAGGTAGGATTCGATCTCGAAGTCGACGCCGAAGCCGAACTGGTACTTGCCGCCGCGCAGCTCGCGGCCGAATTTTTCGGCCATGTCGTCGTCGGACAGGTAGGTGATGTGCCCCACCATGCGCGCGACGCGCAGGCCGCTCCTGGGCACGGTGTTGTGGGCGTAAAAGTCGCCGCCATGGTATTCGGGGTCGGTCAGGATGGCTTGCCGTGCCACGTCGTTGAAGGCGATGTTTTGCGCAGAAAGCCTGGCCGTCGAGGCAATGACAATGCAATGACGCAAGCGGTCGGGAAAACGCATGGCCCAGGCCAAGGCCTGCATGCCACCGAGCGAGCCGCCCATGACGGCGGCGAATTGCGCGATACCCAGTTGATCGGCCAGGCGCGCCTGCGCATCGACCCAGTCTTCCACCGTCACCACGGGAAACGCAGCGCCGTAAGGCTTGCCGGTATCGGGGTTGGTATGCATCGGCCCAGTCGAACCAAAGCAGGAGCCGAGGTTGTTGACGCCGACGACGAAGAAACGGTCGGTATCGAGCGGCTTGCCCGGCCCGACCATGTTGTCCCACCAGCCCGCGCTTTTTGGATCGTTTTCGTCGTACAGCCCCGCCACATGGTGCGAGGCGTTCAGGGCATGGCACACCAGCACGGCATTGCTGCGCTCGGCATTGAGCGTGCCGTAGGTTTCATACGTCAGCGTGTAGTCGCGCAGGCTGGCGCCGCTCTGCAAAGGCAAGGGCGCCGCAAAATGCATGGTTTGCGGGCTGACGATTCCAAGAGAAGGCATAACTTTCCAATAACGATGGACGCGAACGAGGCCACAAAAAAACAAAAAGCCCGAGAGCATGGGGGCTCATCGGGCTCAATGATGTGGTGATCCTGCGCGCCCGCTTTAGCCGTATTTATTCGGAACCACGCGGTTCCCTGCGCCCGCAAGCTGAAGCCTTGAATGTTCCCAAGGCTGGTCAAATCGGCGCAGCGACATTAGGATACGCGATTCATATGGGCCGCGTCAAACCCATGGGCAGCGTCATAGCTGTCGCAACTGCTCCATCTCACGGTCGATCGCAGCCGTCTCGTAGGTACGCAGGATCTTGGCGGTCTTCGGTTTGAGCTTGCCCACGTCGCTATTGAGGATTTCCTGCTTGACGGCCAGAAGCTGCGCCGCCTGCATGGAAAATTCGCGCAAGCCCATGCCCAGCAGCAGTCGCGTCCATTTCGGGTCGCCCGCCATTTCGCCGCATACCGACACCGGGATACCCGCCTTGGCACCGGTCTGAATCGTCAGGGCCAACAGGTGCAGCACGGCCGGGTGCAGCGGGTTGTAGAGGTGCGCCACTTCATGGTCGACCCGGTCGATGGCCAGCGTGTACTGGATCAGGTCATTGGTGCCGATGGAGAGGAAGTCGAGCCGCTTGATGAACATGGGCAGCGTCAGCGCGGCGGCAGGAATTTCGATCATCGCGCCGATAGGAATGGCCGCGTCGAACTTGTGGCCGGCTTCACGCAACTGCGCTTTGGCCTGGTCGATCAGCGAAAGCGACTGGTCGATCTCGAAGGCGTGCGCCAGCATGGGGATCAAGAGCTTGATCGGGCCGTAGGCGGAGGCGCGCAGGATGGCACGCAACTGGGTCAGGAACAATTGCGGCTCGGCCAGGCAATAGCGGATGGCACGCAAGCCCAGTGCCGGGTTCAGCGCCGTCTGCTCGGCCGCATCGAGCGGCTTGTCGGCGCCGATGTCGAGCGTGCGTATCGTCACAGGACGCCCCTTCATGGCCAGCACCGCCGCCTTGTAGGATTCGAATTGCTCTTCCTCGGTCGGCAGCTTGCCGGCATGGCCGACACGGCCCATGAAGAGGAATTCGGAACGGAACAGGCCTACACCGACCGCGCCGGCGTCGAGTGCGCCCACACAATCTTCAGGGAATTCGATATTGGCCAGCAGGCTCACTTCCAGGCCGTCACGCGTAATGGCCGGCGTCTTCTTGAGCTTGCCGAGCTTTTTCTTGTCGCGCTGCTGTGCCGCCTGGCGCTCCCGGTATTGTGTCAGTATCAGCGGCGACGGGTCGACGATCACCACGCCGGCATCGCCGTCGATGACGATCCAGTCGTCCTGCTCGATCATGGTCGAGGCGTTGTACATGCCGACCGCCGCCGGAATGTCGAGGCTGCGCGCCACGATGGCGGTGTGCGAGTTTTGCCCGCCCACGTCGGTGACGAAGCCGGAGAAGGAACGGTCGCGGAATTGCAGCATGTCGGCCGGGGAAATGTCGTGCGCCACCACGATCATTTGCGCCGCCAGGGCATCGTTCGCCACGGGCAAGGCAGCCGTACCGGTCAAGACCTTGAGCACACGCTCGCCGACTTGCTGGATGTCGGCCTTGCGTTCGCGCAGGTAGGCGTCTTCCACTTCGTCGAACTGGGCAGAGAGTTCGTCGATCTGCGTCACCAACGCCCATTCGGCGTTGTAGTGGCGCGTGCGGATGATGTCGAGCGGCACGTCGGAAATCATCGGGTCGGACAGGATCAGCGCATGCACGTCGATGAACGCGCCGATCTCGGCCGGCGAATCCTTGGGCAGATCATTCCAGATGGTCTGCAATTCCTTGTGCACGGTGACGATGGCGTGCTGCAGCCGATAGACTTCGGCTTCGACCTGCTCTTCGCCGATGAGGTAATGTTTGACGTCAAGCGCGGCGGGGGCAAGAAGATGCGCCCGCCCGATGGCGATGCCGCGCGATACTGCGATACCGTGTAGCGTGAAAGATGCCATGTATTAGGGGAAAACAGTTATTTGCGCTAACGCAAAATCCAGTGCTTACTCGCCTTCGCCGAACTTGTCGGCAATCAATTGCACGAGCGCATCGAAGCATTCCTTCTCGTCGGCACCATCGGTTTCGAGCTTGACCTTGGAGCCCTTGCCGGCCGCCAGCATCATGACGCCCATGATGGACTTGGCGTTGACGCGGCGCGTGTTGCGCGACATCCAGACGTCGCATTTGTATTTCGCAGCAAGCTGGGTCAGCTTGGCCGAAGCGCGCGCATGCAAACCCAGTTTATTGACGATTTCGATTTCCTGTTCGATCATTCTTGTCCCTGTTTGTTTCTGCTGTTTGTTCTGCTTATTGCTCCGGCAATGCCGCTTGATACCGGCAACTTAATGCGGTGCAAGCCGCACGCGATTGTCCACCTTGACCGCGCCATTCTGCCCACCCGCCAAGGCCATTTCCACCACCACGTCCAGCGTATCGTGCCGGTAGGTCAAGGCACGCAACAGCATCGGCAGGCTGATGCCGGCAATGATTTCAACCGAACCCGGCACCGCCAGCGAGAGCGTGCAATTGGATGGCGTGCCGCCCATCACGTCGGTAATCACCAGCACGCCACTGCCGTCGTTGAGCTGCTTGATCACTTCGGCGGCCGAGCGTTTGACTTCGTTCGTGTCCTGGTCAGCGCAAACATCCACCGCCTCCAGCCGTTCGGGGCGACCACGGAAAACGTGGGTCGCCGCGGCGATGAAGGCGTCGCCGAGCGGCGCATGAGTCAGGAGCAATATACCAACCATAGTCGTTTCAGTGAAGAGTAGCTTGGATGCATGCCATTGTGCACAGCACAAAAGGAGGCTTATTCTGGCACATTTCCCCGCATCTTACCCATGATGCAGCTATATTACCGGGTCTTCGTGCGGATCCTCATACGCATCTTCATGCGGATCTTCACGAATTCTCGATAGCGTCAATGAACATGCCGGCCACATTGAACCCGGTTTGCTGGGCAATTTCCTGGAAGCACGTCGGGCTGGTGACGTTGACTTCAGTCAAGTAGTCGCCGATCACGTCCAGCCCCACCAGCAGCAAGCCACGTTCCATGAGCCGCGGTGCCAGGGCTTCACCAATGGCGCGGTCACGCTCGGACAGGGGCCGCGCTTCGCCGCGCCCGCCGGCAGCGAGGTTGCCGCGCACTTCGTTGCCCTGCGGAATGCGTGCCAGCGAATAGGGCACAACCTTGCCGCCGATCAGAAGCACGCGCTTGTCGCCGTCGACGATTTCAGGAATGTAACGCTGGATCATGATGGTGCGGGTGCCATTGACGGTCAGCGTCTCGATGATGGAACCGAGGTTCATGCCGTCGGCCGTCACGCGGAAGATGCCGGTGCCGCCCATGCCGTCGAGCGGCTTCAGGATCACTTCCTTATGCTCTTCGTGGAAAGCCCGCAGGCGCGCGGCGTCCGACGTCACCAGCGTCGGCACGGTGAATTCCGCGAATTGCGCGATGGTCAGCTTTTCATTGTGGCTGCGGATTGCAGTCGGCTTGTTGAAGATACGCGCGCCCTGCCCTTCGGCCAGCTCCAGCAGGTAGGTCGCATAGATATATTCCATGTCGAACGGCGGGTCCTTGCGCATGACCACGGCATCGACGTCCTGCAAGCCCATGGGCCTGGGCTCGTCGGCCTTGTACCAGTCGTGCGCATCGCCGGTCAGCTCGATGCGTTTGATATTGGCCACCACCTTGCCCGAAGCAATGGCCATGTCTTTCTGTTCGAACGCGTAGAGCTGGTGGCCACGCTTGGCCGCTTCGGCCATCATCGCGTAGGTCGAGTCCTTGTAGGTCTTGAAGCCAGACAGCGGGTCGGCCAGGAATGCGATCTTCATAAGGTGCTCCGGTGTTTTCCGGTATTCAATAAACTTCCGGGTTCGGGTCGGTCTTTTCCAGTTCCAGCGAGGCTGCCAGCAAGGCCATGCGGCCCACCACGCCATACATATAGAAACGGTTCGGTGCGGCCGTGCCGGGCTTGGCTTGCAGGTCCGGCAGCGCATGTTGCTGGGCGAACGCCAGGGGCACGAAATGCGCGCCCGGTGCATTCAGGTTTTCATCGGTGCCACGCTCGGCATGGACGCGATAGAAACCGCCGACCACGTAGCGGTCGATCATGTAGACCACAGGTTCGGCAACAGATTCCGTGATGTGCTCGAAGGTCGGCACGCCTTCCTGGATGATGACGTCGTGCACTTCCAGGCCGTCCTTCACCACCGACATCTTGTTGCGTTGCTTGCGGTTCAGGTCTTTCACTTCGGCCGCGTCATGCACAGTCATGATGCCCATGCCGTAAGTGCCGGCATCGGCCTTGACCACGACGAAGGGTTTTTCCTTGATGCCGTATTCCTTGTATTTCTTGCGGATCTTGGCCAGCAGGGCGTCGATGTTGGAGGCCAGGCATTCCTCGCCCGTGCGTTCCTGGAAATTGATCTCGCCGCACTTGGAAAAGTACGGGTTCAGCATCCAAGGATCGACGTCGACCATCTTGGCGAACTTCTTGACCACGTCGTCATACGCAGCGAAGTGCTTGCTCTTGCGCCGCACGGCCCAGCCTGCATGCAGTGGCGGCAGCACGTTTTGCTCATGCAAACCTTCAAGCACTTGCGGAATGCCGGCCGAAAGGTCGTTGTTCAACAGGATGGTGCAGGGATCGAAATTTTTCAGGCCCAGGCGGCGGCCATTGGATGAACGCTCGAGCGGCTCGAGCACGATGGTGTTCCCATCGGGCAGTTCCACCGTAGTCGGCGCCTTGACGTCGGGCGAGAGCGAACCGAGGCGCACGTTCAAACCCGTCTGGCGGAAGATTTGCGTCAGGCGAGCCACGTTTTGCAGGTAGAACGGATTGCGCGTATGCCCCTCAGGAATCAACAGCAGGTTCTTGGCATCGGGGCAGTATTTTTCAATCGCGGCCATGCCGGCTTGCACGGCCAGGGGCAGCATTTCCGGCGCAAGGTTGTTGAAGCCACCGGGGAACAGATTGGTGTCGACCGGGGCCAGCTTGAAGCCGGCATTGCGCAAGTCCACCGAACAATAAAATGGCGGCGTGTGCTCCTGCCATTCCAGCCTGAACCAGCGCTCGATGGCGGGAGTGGCGCCGAGAATTTTCTTCTCCAGATCAAGGAGAGGGCCATTCAAGGCGGTGGTGAGGTGGGGAACCATAGTGAAAACCTTATGACGATGCCTGGTATGTATAGAGAATTCTAACGGGAAACGCACAATCGCGCCGAGCGAGGCGTCGATTGGGAAAATGGAAAATCCGCCAAATAGGCGGGAAATCGCACCAAATCCCGCAAAAACCGCGGATATTCGCGCAATCCCGCATTCCACCAATCGAATGCCTGCCGCCCTGAGGCGATGCGAAAAGCTTACAGGCAATGAGGTATGGGCGAAAGCCCGGATTTAAAGCATGGCAATGTCAGGCAAACACCAGGGAGGTAATCGGCATAGGGGGCGGATACAGGTATCCGCTCCCCTGCCACACCACCCGGCATGCGGGTCCGCACCGGGCGGTTGAAACGGTTGTGGTTGGCATGCCAGTACCCGAACATGACACCTAGGC
>Ga0134128_10001886_pt1 | contig 26476 bp, 18 predicted proteins | sample KB31754_FD_96462 | JGI IMG/M metagenome (GOLD analysis project Ga0134128, IMG submission 96462) | Terrestrial soil microbial communities with excess Nitrogen fertilizer from Kellogg Biological Station, Michigan, USA - KB3-175-4 | ecosystem: Environmental > Terrestrial > Soil > Unclassified ...
CTGGCCCGCCGACTGGGGCCTGCGCGCACGCGTGCTCCTGTCGATCGCCTTTCTCGTCGGCGCCAAGCTGATCAATGTCTATGTGCCGCTGCTCTACAAGGGCGCGGTCGACCGGCTGTCGCCTGGCCACCCGGCCGTCATCTCGGTGCCGGTAGCGCTCATCATCGGCTACGGCATCGCCCGGGTCGGCGCCCAGCTCTTCGCCGAGCTGCGCGACGCGGTCTTTGCCAAGGTCGGGCAGCGCGCCGTGCGCCGTCTGGCGCTGGCGACGTTCCGGCATCTCCACGCGCTCTCGCTGCGCTTCCATCTCGAGCGCCAGACCGGCGGCCTGTCGCGGGCGATCGAGCGCGGGATCCGGGGCACCGAGTTCCTGCTCTCCTATCTGCTCTTCAACGTGGTGCCGACGCTCTTCGAGATCGTGCTGGTCTGCGGCATCCTCTGGAGTTTTTACGAGGCGAGCTTCGCGCTCGCGACCCTCGCTACCATCGTCGCCTATATCGGCTTCACTTTCGCGGTCACCGACTGGCGCATCAAATTCCGCCGCGAGATGAACGAGCGCGACAGCGAGGCCAACACCAGGGCGATCGACAGCCTGCTCAATTTCGAGACGGTGAAGTACTTCGCCAACGAGGAGCACGAGGCGCAGCGCTTCGACACGGCGCTGCGCGCCTATGAGCGCGCGGCGGTGAAGAGTCAGACGACCCTTTCGGGGCTCAACATCGGCCAGGGCATCATTATCGCGGCCGGGCTGGTGACCGTGATGCTCCTCGCGGCAAATGGCGTCGCCCAGGGCCGCATGACGGTCGGCGATTTCGTGCTGGTCAATTCCTACCTGGTGCAGCTCTATTCGCCGCTCAACGTGCTCGGCATGGTCTACCGCAACATCAAGCAGTCGCTGACCGATCTCGAATCGATGTTCCGGCTGCTCGGCGTACGGGCCGAGGTCGAGGACCGGCCGGGCGCGCCGGCGCTTTCCGTCGGAAGCGGCGAAGTGGTCTTCGACCATGTCTCCTTCCGCTACGACCCGCGCCGGCCGATCCTCGACGAGGTCTCCTTCCGCGTGCCGCCCGGCGGCACACTGGCAATCGTCGGTCCGAGCGGTTCCGGAAAATCGACGATCGCGCGGCTTCTCTTCCGCTTTTACGATGTCGACCGCGGCGCCATCCGCATCGACGGCCAGGATCTGCGCGAGGTGACGCAGGAAAGCCTCCGCCGCGCCATCGGCGTCGTGCCCCAGGACACGGTGCTGTTCAACGACACAATCGGCTACAACATCGGCTATGGCCGCCCTGGGTCGAGCGATGGCGAGATCGCCGAAGCGGCGCGGCATGCGCGCATCCACGATTTCATCGCCGCTTTGCCCGACGGCTATCGGAGCCCGGTCGGCGAGCGCGGGTTGAAGCTCTCCGGCGGCGAGAAGCAGCGCGTCGCCATCGCCCGCGTCATCCTCAAAGCGCCGCCAATCCTCATCTTCGACGAGGCGACCTCGGCGCTCGACACCAAAACCGAGCAGGAGATCCAGGCCAATCTCGACGAGGTCTCCGCCGGCCGCACCACGCTCATCATCGCCCATCGGCTCTCGACGGTGGTGCGGGCGGACGAGATCCTGGTGCTGGACCAGGGCCGCGTCGTCGAGCGCGGCGACCACGCGGCGCTGCTGGCACAGGGCGGCATATACGCCGCCATGTGGGCGCGCCAGCAGCAGGAAGCCGACGAGCGCAACCGGGCGCTCGCCGAGGTCGCGGAGTAGCGTCATGGCGGATGGCGGCGAGAAAGAGCGGCGCAGCATCAATCTGGCGCTCCAGGGCGGCGGCACGCATGGCGCCTTCACCTGGGGCGTGCTCGACCGGTTGCTCGAGGATGAGCGCATCGCCATCGAGGCGATCAGCGGCACCAGCGCCGGCGCGATCAATGCCGCGGTGCTGGCCCAGGGCCATCTGAAGAGCGGTGCTTCGGGGGCGCGCGCCGCGCTCGACCGCTTCTGGCATCGGCTCAGCGAGCTCGGCTGGATGAGCCCGGTCCATCGCGGCTGGTACGAGCGGGCGATGGGGAGCTGGAACATCGACGAATCGCCGAGCGCGATCTTTGTCGATCAGCTGAGCCTGCTCGTCTCGCCCTACCAGTCGAACCCGCTCAACCTGTCGCCGCTGCGCGACCTGTTGGGCTCGATGCTCGACTGGCAGGCGCTTACGGCACCCGCCGCGATCAAGCTCTTCATCACCGCGACCAATGTGCGCACCGGCAAGCCCCGCATCTTCGAGCGGCTCGAGCTGAGCCTCGACGCGCTCCTCGCTTCGGCCTGCCTGCCGCAGGTGTTTCAGGCGGTGGTGATCGAGGGCGAGCCCTATTGGGATGGCGGCTATATGGGCAATCCCTCGCTCTGGCCGCTGATCTATAACAGCCGGTCGCACGACATCCTGCTGGTGCAGATCAATCCGCTGACGCGCGAGGGCGTGCCGCATACTGCGGCAGAGATCACCAACCGGCTCAACGAGATCACCTTCAACGCCTCGCTCATGCGCGAGATGCGCGCCATCGCCTTCGCCGAGCGCTTGATCGAGGCCGACGGCAAGCATCCCGCGGTCGCCCGGCTCAAACGCATGCTGATCCACATGATCGAGGCCGAGGAGGCGATGGAGGCGCTGGGGGTCGCCAGCAAGATGAACACCGATCTCGACTTTCTTCTCTATCTGAAGGAATTGGGCCGGCGCACGGCGGATCGCTGGCTGGAGAAGAACTTTGCCGCGCTCAACCGCTATTCGAGCCTCGATATCCGCAAGATCTTTCTGTGACCGCGCGCCGGCCTTAACCGGCCATTGACCGGCTCGCGGGAATCTCGGGCTTGTCGATCATGACAGAGCTGCAGCTTCAAAGCTTCGATCCGCGCCTTCAGCGTTTCTACGCCTATTGGAATCAGCGGCGCGGCGCGCGTGCTTTCCCCTCGCGGCGGGATCTCGATCCCGCCGATTTCGCTTACGTTCTCGGATATGTGATGCTGCTCGAGGTTCAGCACGCTCCGCTGCGCTTTCGCTTCCGCCTGCACGGCTCGGAGCTCGTCCGTCATGGCGGCTACGATATGACCGGCAAGACCATCGACGAGCTTCCTGGCGAAGAGAACAAGCGCGCGCTGCTCGAGCGCTGCCTCTCGCTGCTTGCGGAGCGTCGGCCCCAGCTCGTGCGCAGCGACCGCACGCTGGACGGGCGACCCATGCGCTACGAGGCGGTCTGGGTCCCGCTGTCCGATGACGGGAAGGTGATCAACATGTTGATGCGTGCGCTCGCTTATCTCGATCGGCCGCCGAGCAGATCAGGTCTCTCCTCTTACGAGACCGCACCGCTACCCATCGACTGGTGAGGCGCCTCGGCTCCGCGGTCGCGTCTGATCGCTCTTCCTGCGTCTGCGGCCTGCCGCGGGATTGTCGCTGGCTCTCGCGTGCCCTCGGGGGTCTGGTCGGCACCTTGCAGCGTCATTGGCCGCTCCACGCTGCCGCGGCGGGGCGTTCCGTGCTATGGACGGCCCATGGCCGGCGCCGCCCCCGATCCGCAGAAGCTCGCCGCCGCGCTCCGCGGCGGCGACCGGCGCGCGCTGGCGCGGGCGATCACCCTCGTCGAATCGACGCGCGGGGATGATCGGGAAGAGGCCGAGGCCCTGCTGGCCGCAATCTTGCCGGCTACCGGGAACTCGGTGCGGCTCGGCATCTCCGGCGCGCCCGGCGTCGGTAAATCGACCTTTATCGAGGCCTTCGGCCTGGCGGTCATCGCGGCCGGGCACCGTGTGGCCGTGCTGGCGGTCGATCCCTCCTCCAAGCGCGGCGGCGGCTCGATCCTCGGCGACAAGACGCGAATGGCCGAGCTGGCCCGGCGCGAATCGGCCTTCATCCGCCCTTCGCCGGCGGGCCGGACCCTGGGCGGGGTGGCGCGGCGGACGCGCGAGGCGATCCTGGTTTGCGAGGCGGCGGGCTTCGACGTGATCATCGTCGAAACGGTGGGGGTTGGACAATCCGAGACGGCGGTCGCCGACATGGTCGATCTCTTCCTGCTGCTGCTGGCGCCAGGGGGTGGCGACGATCTCCAGGGCATCAAGAAGGGGATCGTCGAGCTTGCCGATCTCCTGGTGGTCAACAAGGCCGATGGCGATCTGAAGCCGGCGGCGCTGCGCGCTGTCGCCGATTACCGGCACGCGCTCCGCCTGCTGCGGCCGGCTGCCTCCGAGCCGGCGGCGGTGGCCGCAGTCTCGGCGCTCGAAGGCCAGGGGATCGAGACCCTCTGGCACGATGTCGCGCGCCGGCTTGCGGCGCTGCGTGCGGGCGGGGAGATGGGCCGCCGCCGCGCGGAGCAGGCCCGGGCCCATCTCTGGAGCGAGATCGGCGAAGGGCTGATCGAGCTCTTCAAGGCGGATGCCAAAGTGGCGGCCCGACTGAAGCGGCTCGAGGCGCAGGTGGCAGGCGGCGAGCTGACGCCGACCGTCGCGGCCAAAGCCGCGCTCAAGGCCTTTCGCGGGCGGGGGTGAGCGCAGGGCTGGCCCGGCTTGACCTTTGGCCCGCCATGGCCTAGAAAACGCGCCTTCCGCACGGCCCCTTTACCCCAAGGGGCCGTCATTGCTGTTCGAGGGCGGTCATGGCGAGGCGTTGCGTTATCACCGGCAAAGGCGTTCAGGTCGGCCACAATGTGAGCCACGCCAACAACAAGACCAAGCGGCGCTTCCTGCCGAACCTGCAGACCACCTCGCTGCTCTCGGATATGCTGGGCGGGCCGGTGCGGCTGCGCCTCTCGGCGAACGGCATCCGCACGGTCGAGCATAATGGCGGCATCGACGCCTTTCTCCTGAGCACGCCGGACCGCAAGCTCACCGCGGAGGCGCGGCGGCTGAAGCGGCGGATCGAAGCCGCTGCCGCCCGCAAGGGCGAGTCGCCCGCCGCCTGACACCGGGCGCTGGCGCAATCTCGGTTATCCAGCGGTAGCTTTTACGGCGCGAAGAGGCTCGGGCCGGTCGCTTTGACCTCGGTCGCGGCGGGGAGCTGCTGCGCGCTCCAGCCACCGCCCAGCGCCTCGATCAGCGCCACGCTGGCGAGCAGCCGGCTCTGCTGAATCGTGAGGGCCGTCTCCTCGTTGCTGAGCCGCGTCGTTTGCGCGGTGATGACCGCGGTATAGGCGACCGTGCCCTGCCGATACTGGTTCAGGGTCAGCCGTTCCGCCTCGCGCGCGAGCCGCACCGTGTTCGCCTGCACCTCCGCCTGCCGTGCCAGAATACCGAGCGCCGCCAACTCGTCCTCGACTTGCTGGAAGGCGGTGAGCACGGTCTGCCTGTATGTGGCGACGCTCTGGTCATAAGCCGCCTTCGCCGCGTCGAGCTGCGCCGTGTGCAATCCGGCATCGAAGACGGTCTGCACCACTTGACCGCCCACCGACCAGAGGCTGTTCGAGGCGCGGAAGAGCTTGCTCAAGCCCGAGCTCGCAAAGCCGTAGGACCCGGTCAGGGTGAGGTCGGGATAGAAGGCGGCGACGGCGACGCCGATCTGCGCATTGGAGGACGCCATCAGCCGCTCCGCGGCAGCGATATCGGGGCGGCGCTCGAGCAGCGCCGAGGGCACGCCCGGCGGCTCGATCGGCACGCCCGAGGGCATGGGTGCGACGGCGGGCGAGAAGTCGGAGGCGGGCTTGCCGATCAATGTCGCGATCGCGTGCTCGAACTGCGCACGCTGCACGCCGACCGCGATCGCCTGCGAGCGGGTCTGCTCGAGCTGGGTCTCGGCGGTGACGACATCGGTGGGCGCGGCGACGCCGACCGTATATTGGTTGCGCGTGATCTGCAGCGATTGCGTGAAGGCCTCGACCGAGGCGTCGAGCAGGCGCTTCTGCTCGTCGGCGGCGCGCAGCTCGAAATAGAGCGTGGCGAGCTGCCCCTGGGCGGACAATCGCGCATTGGCGAGATCGGCGGCGCTTGCCTGGGCATTTGCCACGTCGCTTTCGACGGTGCGGCGGATACGGCCCCAGAGATCGACGCTCCAGCTCGCATCGGCGGTGAGGCTGATCGTGCTGTTGCTTCGGCTGGTGCTGAAGGTCCCGCCGGTGCTGGTGATCGTCGGGCCCCCGCCGCCCTGGCCGGAGTGCGTGCCGGCGCCCGTGACGGTGAGCGTCGGGAAGAGCCCGGCCTCGCCTTCGGCGACCACCGCCCGCGCCTGACGATAAGCGGCCTCGGACGCCTTGAGGTTCTGGTTCGAGACATCGACCTGCCGCTCGAGCCCGTCCAGCACGGGGTCGTTGTAGATCGACCACCAGGGGCCGCGCGAGGTCGTGTCTTCGGGCGTCGCCGCCTTCCAGCCCCGCTCCTTGTAGGCGGCCGGCACCGGCGCCGGCGGGCGGTGGTAATCCGGTCCGACAGTGCAGGCGGCCAGCAGCGCCACGGTCGAGAGGGCGATCGTCGGCTTCATTCGCCAGGCTCCGCTGTGCCGTCGCCGATGGCGAATTCCGGGTGCCGCTGCCGCCAGCGCCCACGGCTCCACAGGCGGAAGCGGTCGAGATAGAGATAGATCACCGGCGTGGTGTAGAGCGTCAGCACCTGGCTTACGATGAGCCCGCCGACAATCGAAATGCCGAGCGGCTGGCGCAGCTCCGAGCCTTCGCCGATGCCGAGCGCCAGGGGCAGCGCGCCGAACATCGCTGCGAGTGTCGTCATCATGATCGGCCGAAAGCGCCGGAGACAAGCCTGGTAGATCGCCTCCTGCGGCGGAAGGTGCTGGCTGCGCTCGACCAGGAGCGCATAGTCAATCATCATGATTGCGTTCTTCTTGACGATGCCGATGAGCAGGATGACCCCGATCAGCGCGATGATGCTGAATTCCGTGTTGAGCGCCATCAACGCCAGCAGCGCGCCGAGACCAGCCGAGGGCAGGGTCGACAGGATCGTGATCGGGTGGACGTAGCTCTCATAGAGGACGCCGAGCACGATATAGACGGCAAGGAGCGCGGCGGTGATCAGGATCGGCTCGTTGGCGATCGATTCCTGGAAAACCCGTGCCGTGCCCTGGAAGCTGCCATGGATCGAGACCGGCACGTTGAGCTCGTTCATCACGCGGTCGACGGCGGCCTCCGCATCGCTTAACGACTTCCCCGGCGCGAGATTGAACGAGATGGTCGTTGCGACGAACGGGCCCTGGTGATTGATGGCGAGCGGCGTCGTGCCGGGGCCGTAATGGCTGAAGGCGGCGAGCGGCACCAGCCTCTCGGGCGCCGTTGAGACGGCGGCTCCCGTCGAAGCGGCGCCGGCGCCATGACCGGTCGCGCCGATCTGGTTGGCGACAAGGTTGCGTGCAGCATTGGTGGTGATCTGCGCAGCCGTTGCCTTCGTGCCGGCGCTGGTGACCGTCCCGATGGTCGCATTGGTCGCTGCCGTGCCGCTGACCGAGCCGCCGACGGCACTCACGTAAAGCTCTCTGAGGGTTTCCGGGCTTTGCCAGTATTGCGGCGCGACCTCCATCACGACGTGGTACTGGTTCATTGCCGCGTAGATCGTCGATACCAGGCGCTGCCCGAAGGCGTCGTAGAGCGTGTTGTCGATCTGGCTCGTGGTAACCCCGAGGCGCGCAGCGGTGTCGCGGTCGATGACCAGGTCGGTCTCGAGGCCGTTCTGCTGCTGGTCGGAGTTGACGTCGGTCAGCACCGGCTCGTGTTGCAGCGCCTCGGCGATCTTCGGTGCCCAGGCGTAGAGCTCGTTGAGGTCGTCGCCCTGCAGCGTGTACTGGTACTGGGCATTGGCGGCGCGGCCGCCGACCCGGATGTCCTGGCCGGACTGCAGGAACAGCCTCGCGCCGGCCACGACCGACAGCTTGCGGCGCAGCCGGCCGATGACCTGATCGGCAGAAAGCTTGCGCTCCGAGAGCGGCTTCAGCGTGATGAAGACAAAGCCGGAGTTGGTCTGTCCGCGCCCACCGGTGAAACCCGTCACCGTCTGGATGTCCGGATCATGCTGGATGATCGAGATGAACTGGATCATCTTCTTGCGCATCCGCTGGAACGAAATGCTCTGGTCTGCCTGAATGCCGCCGAAAAGCATGCCGTTGTCCTGCTGCGGGAAGAACCCCTTGGGCACGACGGCGAAGAGGTGGATGTTGAGGAGCAGAACACCCATGAGAATGAGCATGGTCAGCCGCGAATGCCGCAGCGACCATTTGAGAGAATGATCGTAGATTTCCAGCAGCCGATCGAAGGCGCGCTCGCTCCAGCGATAGACCCGGCCATGCTCGGCGTTCCCATCGTGCCGGATGAGATAGGCGCACATCATCGGCGTCGTCGTCAGCGAGATCACGAGCGAGATGGCGATCGCGATCGACAGCGTCATGGCGAATTCGCGGAAGTAGCGACCGATGATGCCGCCCATCAGCAGGATGGGGATGAACACCGCCACCAGCGACAGGCTCATCGACACGACGGTGAAGCTCACTTCGCGCGCCCCGAGCAGCGCCGCCTGGAAGCGCGGCATACCCGCCTCGATGTGCCGCGAGATGTTTTCGAGCACCACAATGGCGTCGTCGACGACGAACCCGGTTGCCACGGTAAGCGCCATGAGCGACAGATTGTCGAGGCTGTAGCCCAGCAGGTACATGACGCCCATGGTGCCGAGCAGCGAAACCGGCACGGCAACGCTCGGCACCAGCGCCGAGCGGGGATTGCGCAGGAAGGCGAAGACGACGCCGACGACCAGCAAGATGGCGATCACCAGCGTGCGCTCGACGTCATGCAGCGAGGCACGGATCGTGGTGGTGCGGTCGAGAACCGGGGTGATGTCGATGTCGGCGGGTATCGATGCCTTGAGCTGCGGCAGCACCCGGTAGATGCCGTCCACGGTATCGATGATGTTCGCCCCGGGCTGGCGGTAAAGGATCAGCAGAACCGCCGGCTTGCCGCCGGAAAGCCCGCCATTGCGCAGGTTCTCGACGGAATCGACGACGTCTGCCACGTCTGACAGCCGCACCGCGGCGCCGTTGCGGTAGGCGATGATCAGCGATTTGTAATCGCTCGCCTGGCGTGATTGGTCGTTGGTGTAGATCTGCCAGCGGTGGGTGCCGTCCTCAATGATCCCTTTCGGACTGTGCGCGTTGGCGGCGTTGAGCGCCGCGCGCACGTCCTCGAGGCCGATCTGGTAGTGAAAGAGGGCTTTCGGGTTGATCTCGACGCGCACGGCCGGCAGCGAGCTGCCGCCGATGGTCACCTCGCCGATGCCGTCGAGCTGCGAAAGCTTCTGCTGCAGCACGGTGGCGGCGCTGTCGTAGAGCTGGCCCGGAGTGAGCGTATTTGAGGTCAGCGCCAGGATCATCACCGGCGAATCCGACGGATTGAACTTCTTGTAGGTCGGGTTGCTTCTGAGCGCGGCCGGGAGGTCGGCGCGGGCCGCGTTGATCGCCGCCTGCACATCGCGCGCCGCGCCGTTGATGTCGCGTTCGAGGCCGAACTGCAGGGTGATCCGCGTCTGGCCGACGGCGCTCGTCGAGGTCATCTCGGTGACGTCGGCGATCTGGCCCAGATGGCGCTCGAGCGGCGTCGCGACGCTGGTGGCGACCGTCTCGGGGCTGGCGCCGGGAAGCTGCGCCGTGACTTCGATGGTGGGAAAATCAACCTGTGGCAGCGGCGCGACCGGCAGCAGGAAAAAGGCGAGGGCACCGCCGAGCGCCACGCCCATGGTCAGCAGCGTCGTCGCCGCCGGCCGGCGAATGAATATCTCCGAGAAGCTCATTCCGCCGGGCTCTCTTGCGCCGAAGGCCCGCGCACGCGCCGTGCCAGACGGTCGAAAGCGAGATAGATCACCGGGGTGGTGAAGAGGGTCAGCGCCTGGCTGACGATCAGTCCGCCGATGATGGTGACGCCGAGCGGGTGGCGCAGCTCTGAGCCGACGCCGGTGCCGAGCATCAGCGGCAAGGCGGCGAACAGCGCCGCCAAAGTCGTCATCAGGATCGGGCGGAAACGAAGCAGCGAGGCCTGATAGATCGCCTCGCGGGGCGATTTGCCGTGCTCGCGCTCGGCGTCGAGCGCGAAGTCGATCATCATGATGGCGTTCTTCTTGACGATGCCGATCAGCAGCACGATGCCGATGATGCCGATGACGCCGAGATCGCTGCCGTCAATGATGAGCGCGAGAAGCGCGCCGATGCCGGCCGAAGGCAGTGTCGAGAGAATGGTGATCGGGTGGATGTAGCTTTCATAGAGGACGCCGAGGACGATGTAGACCGCGACGATCGCCGCCAGAATCAGCAGCAGCTCGTTCTTGAGCGAGGCCTGGAAGGCAAGTGCCGCGCCTTCGAATGTCGAGAAGATGCTCTGCGGCATCCCGATCGCCGCCTCCGCCGCCTTGATGGCGTTGACCGCGTCGCCGAGCGAGGCGCCGGTTGCGAGATTGAACGAGATCGTCGCCGACGGGAACTGGGCGAGATGGTCGATCTCCAGCGGCGCATCCGAGAGCTCGAGATGGGCTATGGCGGAGAGCTGCACCTGCCCCGTCGCGGACAGCGAGGAAGGCAGATAGATGGAATTGAAGGTGTCGAGCGTACGCTGCTGCTGCGGTGTCGCCTCGAGGATGACGCGGTACTGGTTAGACTGCGTGAAGATGGTCGAGACGATCCGCTGCGCGAAGGCGTCGTAGAGCGCGTTGTCGACGGTTGCCGGCGTGATGCCGAATCGTGCTGCGGTGTCGCGATCGATGACGATGTTGGCGGCGAGCCCGTGCGCTTCCTGGTTGTTTGCGACCTCCTCGAGCTGGGTGAGCTGCTTGAGCTTGTCGGTGAGCTTCGGGACCCAGGTGGCGAGCTCAGCCGGGTTAGCGTCCTGGAGCACGAACTGGTATTGGGTGCGGCTTACCGTTGTGTCGATGGTGAGGTCCTGGACCGGCTGCATGTAGAGCGAGATGCCGGGGACGCCCGCCGTTTCCTGCCGCAGCCGGCGAATGATGTTGCTCGCGGTCGCCTTGCGCGTGTCACGCGGCTTGAGGTTGATGAGGAACCGCCCGCTGTTCATCGTCGTATTCGTGCCGTCGACGCCGATGATCGAAGAGAGGCTTTCGACATCCGGGTCCTTGAGGATCGCGGCGGCGAGCGTCTGCTGACGGGTGGCCATCGCGTCATAGGACACCGACTGGCCCGCTTCCGTGACCGCAGCAATGAGCCCCGTGTCCTGCACCGGGAAGAATCCCTTCGGCACTACCACGTAGAGGAAGATCGTCAGCACTAGCGTGCCGACTGCGACGAGAAGCACCAGGCCCTGGTGATCGAGCACCCAGTTGAGCATGCGACCGTAGCGGTCGATGGTGGTGTCGAACCACTCCTGCGAGCGGCGGAAGAAGGCGCTCTGCTCCGCCGGCGGCCGCAGAAGCTTGGCGCAAAGCATCGGCACCAGGGTCAGCGATACCGCCGCGGAGATCAGGATGGTCACCGCCAGCGTCACCGCGAATTCGCGGAAGAGACGTCCCACGACGTCGCCCATGAACAGCAGCGGGATCAGGACGGCGATCAGGGACACCGTCAGCGAGATGATGGTAAAGCCGATCTGCTCGGCCCCCATCAGTGCCGCCTCGAGCCTCGGATGCCCCTCCTCGATGTACCGCGCAATGTTCTCGATCATCACGATCGCATCGTCGACGACAAAGCCGGTGGCGATGGTGAGCGCCATCAGCGAAAGGTTGTTGAGGCTGAAGCCCAGCAGATACATCGCAGCGAAGGTGCCGACGATCGACAGGGGCACCGACAGGCTCGGGATGATCGTTGCCGGCACGTTGCGCAGGAAGATAAAGATCACCAGCACCACCAGCACGACCGCAAGCGCCAGCTCGAACTCGACATCGCTCACCGATGCGCGGATGGTGGTTGTCCGGTCGGTCAACACGGTGACATCCGCGGCGCTCGGCAGCGAATCCTTGAGTTCCGGCAGCAGCGTCTTGATGCGGTCGACCACCTGGATGACATTGGCGCCGGGTTGGCGCTGGACATTGACGATGATCGCCGGCTCGAGGTTCATCCACGAGCCAATCTTGGTGTTCTCGGGACCGCTCACCACGCGGGCGACATCCGAGAGCCGCACCGGTGCGCCATTGTGATAAGCGATGACCAGGTTCTTGTAGTCGTCGGCGCTCTGGATCTGGTCGTTGGCGTTGATGGTGTAGGCGCGCGCCGGCCCGTCGAAATTGCCCTTCGGGGTATTGGAGTTGGCGTTCGCAAGGGTGGTGCGAAGGTCGTCCATGTTGAGGCCGTAGGCGGCGAGCTTTCGCACATCGGCCTGGACTCGCACCGCCGGCCGCTGCCCCGCATTGACGCTGACGAGGCCGACGCCGGGCAGCTGCGAGATCTTCTGCGCAAGGCGCGTATCGGCGAGATCCTGAAGCTGCGGTATCGGGATGGTCTTCGAGGTCACCGCGAGCGTCAGGATCGGCGCGTCGGCGGGATTGACCTTGGCATAGATGGGCGGCGCCGGCAGATCCGCAGGCAGCAGGTTGCCGGACGCGTTGATCGCCGCCTGCACTTCCTGCTCGGCGACGTCGAGGCTGAGATCGAGGTTGAACTGCAGAGTAATGACCGAGGCGCCGGCCGAGCTCTGCGAATACATCTGGTTGAGCCCCGGCATCTGGCCGAGCTGCACTTCCAGCGGTGCCGTAACCGACGAGGTCATGACGTCGGGGCTGGCGCCTGGATAGAAGGTCTGGACCTGGATGGTCGGATAATCGACTTCCGGCAGAGCCGAGAGCGGCAGGAAATGATAGCCGACGAAACCCACCAGCATGATCGCCGCCATCAGCAGCGACGTGGCGACCGGACGCAAAATGAAGGGACGCGAAGGACTCATAAACTGCGGGCCTTGGCCTAGCGGCTCACTGGGAGCTCTGCTGGTGTCGCTGCTCGTTTGCTGCCGCGCCTTGCGGCGGATCGGTCGGCGTCGAGGCTGCGGCGGCCGCCTTGGCCGGTGGCTTTGCTGCAACCAGCCTCACCTTGGCGCCGTCGCTTAGCTTGTCGGCGCCGTCCACGACCACCTTGTCGCCCGGCTGCAGGCCGGCCGTTACCGCGACCTTCTCTCCGGAACTTGGTCCCAGGGTCACTTTCTGCGCGCTGACGGTGTTGTCGGGCTTTACGAGATAGACAAAGGTGCCGGGCGACCCGCGCTCGACCGCGGCGCTCGGAATCACAGTCGCGCCGGTCATCGTATCGAGCAGAAGCTGCACGTTGACGAACTGGTTGGGAAACAAAATCTCGTCCGCATTGGCGAAGATCGCGCGATACTTCAGCGACCCCGTGGTCGGATCGATCTGATTGTCCAATGTCTCGAGCGCGCCGGTGGCGAGCTTCGTCCGTCCGGAGCGATCGAAGGCGGTCACCTGCAGTTTGGCGCCGGCAGCGGTCCGCTTCAGCACCGAAGGCAAGTCATCCTCGGGCAGGGTGAAGATCACCGAGATCGGCTTCAGCTCGGTGATGACGACGATGCCGTTGGGATCGGAGACCTGGACGTAATTGCCGGGATCGACCTGGCGCAAGCCGACTCGGCCGGCCACCGGCGCCACGATGTGGCAATAGGCAAGGTTGAGCTTCGCCGTTTCGACCTGCGCCTGGTCGATGCCGACGGTACCGGTGAGCTGCTTCACCAGCGCTTCCTGCGTGTCACGCTGCTGCTCGGCGATGGAGCGCTCGGCGACGAGGCGGGTGTAGCGGGCGAGGTCGCGCTTGGCGTTCTCGAGCTGCGCCTGATCGCGGACGAGCTGGCCCTGGGCGCTATCGAGCGCCGCCTGGTAGGGCCGCGGATCGATTTCGGCCAGGAAATCGCCCTTGGCGACCTCCTGGCCCTCGGTGAAGCCCAGCCGCATGAGCTGGCCGCTGATCTGGGTGCGCACGGTCACGGTGGCGAGCGGGGTCACCGTGCCCAGCGCGTTGAGCTGCACCGGCATATCGCCCTTCACGGCGGTGGCGGCGGCGACGGGCATGGCACCGTTCATCGCAAACCGGCCGCCGGGTGACGCCTGATGGTGCGGCCTGAGCACGATCCAGGCGATGATCGCGATCGCCAGCAGTCCCACCGCAATCCAGATGATCCGCCCCCAGCCTCGCCGCATACGCGTCTGCGGCGTTGCGGGACGGCTCGCCGGCGTCAACTCCCTCGGACGATCGTCCATGTCCTCATCGCCTGCACAACTGCTTGAACTGTCTCCGGCGGCAGCGAGGCTGATCGCGCCCCTGCATGACTGCAGTCCCCTGGGCGCGCCGCTTCAGCGGCCTGATCCGCTCGCTGTCCGGCCTTACCGTGGCGAGAGTGCCACGGTGCCTCTTTTTAGGCCATAAGGCTTGCGATCATCCCCCCGGCGTAGTTGCCGCGGCGATCCGTCGCTCGTTGCTTGAATGTTCGCGAACTCTGGCGCAGGGCGCGCTCTGCCCGCGCTCAGGGTGAAGCGGTTGCCCGCGTCGGCACCTTTGGCGGCTACTACGCCGCGCCCGCCGGCTCCCATTCCAGCGGGCCGGCGGCGCGCGAGTCGCGATAGACGACGCCGCCCATCAGCATGTCGATGGTGCGGCCATCTGCCGAGAGCGGCAACCAGACCGCCTCGAAGCCGAAGAGGCGCCGGCCGAGCGGCCGCTCGTCGACCACGCGCAGCGGCCGGCGCGCCTCGACGACACTGCGGCAGCGCTCGAGCAGGCTCGCCCGGTTGGCCAGATTCGGGAGATCGTCCACCATCTTGCCGGTCATGTCGTAGCCGGCGCGCAGCGAGAGGTCGCTGCCATGCAGCCGGAAGCGAAAGCGCAGCGGCTCGTAAAGCACGTCGAGCAGCACGACATGCCCCAGCGCGGTGCGGAAATCGAGGGGATCGAGGTCGCGCCGAGCCGGAAACTCGCGCCCGCCGCATCGCGACTCCCAGTAGGTATAGAGCTGCCGCAAGCACGGCGTTTCGATGCCGTCGGGAAGCGCCCTCATCGCGTCATCCGAAAAAATTAGCCCAGAACTCGCGCATGCTCGGCGAAACTGATGAAGGGGCGATGAAAAGACCGGCGATCAAAGTGCGGTATTTTCGCGAAATGCGAAGTATCGGGCCAAATCCGCGCCCGACCGCGCTTCTTTTGCGATTGTCTCGCCCGCGGCGATCGAGTATGCGACGCCGGACCGGCGCGGCGCCGGCCGTAATCGGGGGACTTTCGGGTAATGCCATTCACGCGACTGGGCCGGGCGGCCCTGCTGCTGTCCGCCCCGCTGTTGCTCTCGCTCGCCGGGCCGGCATGGGCGGCCGAGACCACGTCGGTCGATACCGGCGGCACCGCCTGGGTGATCACCGCCTCGGCTCTGGTGCTGTTCATGACCCTGCCGGGGCTTGCGCTCTTCTACGGCGGGCTCGTGCGGGCGCGCAATCTGCTGTCGGTGCTGATGCACTGCTTCATCATCTGCTGCATCGTATCGCTGATCTGGGGGCTCTTCGGCTATAGCCTGGTCTTCGGCGATGGGGGCTCGTTCATCGGTCCGCTCAATAAGGCATTCCTCGCGCATCTCGGCGACAAGAAGCTGCCCGGACATCTGCCCGAGATGGCCTTCGTCCTCTTCGAGATGACCTTCGCGGTGATCACCCCGGCACTGATCGTCGGCGCCTTCACCGAGCGGGTGCGCTTCCCCTTCGTCGTGCTGTTCAGCGCGGCGTGGGTCATCATCGTCTACTTGCCAGTGGCGCATTGGGTCTGGGGCGGCGGCTGGGCGGCGCAGCACAACGTGCTCGACTTCGCCGGCGGCATCGTCGTCCACACCACCGCCGGCATCTCGGCGCTGGTGACGGCCATGCTGATCGGCGCGCGGCGCGGCTTTCCGCACAATCTGACGCCGCCGCACAGCCCGGGTCTCACCATGGCCGGCGCCGGCATGCTGTGGGTTGGCTGGTTCGGCTTCAACGGCGGCAGCGCGCTCGCCGCCAATGCCAGCGCCGCGACCGCGATCGTCGCGACGCATTTCGCCGCCTCGGCCGGGGCGTTGACCTGGATCGCGCTCGAATGGCTGCGCGTCGGCAAGCCGACCTCGGTGGGTCTCGTCACTGGCTGCGTTGCCGGCCTCGCGACCATCACTCCGGCCTCCGGCTTTGTCGGGCCGATGGGCGCGATCGCCATCGGCGTCGCCGGCGGCCTGGTCTGCTTCCACGCAACACTGCTGGTGAAGCAGCGGCTCAAGATCGACGACAGCCTCGACGTCTTCGCCGTGCACGGAGTTGGCGGCATGCTGGGCTCGGTGCTCGTGGCGATCTTCGCCGCCTCCGCTCTTGGCGGTGTGGGCTACGTCGCGAGCATGGATCTGTCGCGCCAGCTTGGCGTGCAGGTGCTCGTCGTGCTCGTCGTCGCGCTCTGGTCGGCGGTGGCGACCGCCATCCTGGTGAAGCTGCTCGATGTCACCGTGGGGGTGCGGGTCAGTGCAGAGGAAGAGTATGACGGGCTCGACCTCGCCGCGCATGGCGAACGCGCTTACGATCATACCTGAGGCGGCGGCAGCGGCGGCCTCGATGTCGCCGCAGGCCTACGCTAGACCGGGCTCGATTTGGGAAAATCGGGAGCGCGCTTCTCGCGCAACGAGGCGAGGCCCTCCTGCACTTCGGGTCCGCTGAAGCCGATGAACTCCAGCGCCAGCGAGGTATCGAAGCTGGGGCCGGCAAGCCGCAGCCAGTTGTTGAGCGCGTATTTGGTCCAGCGGATGGCGGCTGGCGCTCCGGCCGCGAGCCGCTTGGCGATGCCAAGCGCCATCTCATAGGCCTTGCCATCCTCGGCGACACGCGAGACGAGGCCAATGCGCTCCGCCTCCTCACCCGAGAGCGGCTCGCAGAGCAACAGGTAGTATTTCGCCTTGGCGAGGCCGCAGAGCAGCGGCCAGACGATCGCCGCGTGGTCGCCAGCGGCAACGCCAAGACGCGTGTGGCCGTCGATGATGCGCGCGCTCCTCGCCGCGACGGAGACGTCGGCGAGAAGCCCGGCAACAAGTCCCGCGCCGACGGCCGGGCCCTCGATCGCCGAGACGATGGGCTTGTTGCAGTTGATGAGGTTGTAGACGAGGTCGCGCGCTTCCTTCCACACGCGGGCGCGCGTGGTGAAGTCGCGGGTGACGGTCTCGACCATGGCGAGATCGCCGCCAGCCGAGAAGGCGTTGCCGGCGCCGCGCAGCAGCGCCACCGCGATCTCGCCATCGGCATCGACATCGCGCCAGATCTCGGCCAGCTCGGCATGCATCGCCGCGTCGGTGGCGTTGAGCTTGCCGGGATTGTCGAGGATGATCTCGAGCACGCGCTCCGCCGGGCGGGCGAATTTGAGGCGCTGATAGCGCGCATAGCGGTCGGTCATGCCCTCACCTGGAGTTGGCAGTGCCTGCGATGGCCCGTCTCGCCAGTCTCTGGGGGCCTGGAGCCGCGGTCAAGCATGGTCAATACTCTCTTAAAATCTGCAGCAAATCGCGAGGGTCGTTCACCTCCGCTTAACCGCGGCCCTGCTATCACTGGTGCGTCAATCGCGCCCGCGGGGGGCGCAAGGGGCGGGCCATGGACGAGGAATCCGTCGGCGTCATCGGAGTGCTGCTGATCGTCACTGCGCTGGTGATGAGCCAAAGCGTGCCGCAAAAGAGCTATGCGGCATCGGCGCTGGCGGGTGCCGTCTCCTGGACCAGCGTCGCGAGCCTCTTCGGCTGCGGCCAATCCGCGGACGTGAGCTGCCAAGCTTCCGGCGACGAGTAGAACACCGTTATTCCGCCGCCAGCGGTCGCGCGGCTCGCGCCTCGATTTCGGCGAGCGTCCGGTCGAGCCGGTCGCCCTCGGGGTCGGCGAGCGCGGCGATCCGCGCCGCCGCTACGGCATCGGTCGCGGTCGTCAGCGCGTAGCGGCCGGCGAGCGCCGGCCGGATCACCCGCGCCTCGATCTTGCGGCAGTTGGCGAGACCGCGCGCATGCGTCTCGCCATAGCCCTTGATGAGCCGCGCACATTCCGCGATCTCGAGCGCCAGCGGCGCGCTCTTGCCGGCGGCCTCGACGATCAGCGCGAGCCAGGCCTCGATCTGTGCCTGTTCCTCGGCGTAGCGGTGGCTCGATGGCCGCCAGCGCTTGAGGCTCGCCAGCAGTTTGAGGCGCAGGAAGCCCGAGACCGAGTTGCTCTTGACCGTCATGCCCCAATAGACCTTGCCGAGCCAGCCGCGGCGGGCGGACCAGGCGAGGATCGGCCGAGCCAGCGCCGGCGGCAGGATCGAGCACAGCTCCTCGATGCCGGGCTTGTAGAAATCGACCAGGGTGAGCGGGTCGTCGGGCTTGAGCCGCAGCTCGCGCCGGATGCGGGCGAAGCGCGCCGGGTCGGTCTTGGCTTGCGCGACGCGGATCACGTCTTCGAAGGACATGCGCACGGCAAGTTGCCGCGCCGTCTCGCGCAGCAGCCGGCCGTCGGCGCCGGCAGCGGCATCGGCGTCGCGGATCGGCGCGAGGCGCTCGAGATAGAGCCGCGCATAGCGTGGATCCTGATAGGCGGTGAGCCGGCGCAGTCCTTCGGTGACGATCTCCAGCGCTGCGGGCGGCAGGCTCGCGGCCGCCTCGCGCTCCAGCAGCTCGACGCTCCGCCGTGCCGCTTGGCGCCGCTTCTCGGCGGGGCTCGGCGCGCTTGCGCCCTGGTGCAGTGCGGCAAGCCCGGCGGCGAAGCCGCGCAGATTGGCGTCGACCGCCTTGCCCTCGGCGCGAATCGCCGCTTCGAAGACCTCGGCGGCGAGCGGCAGCCGGCCGGAGCCGGCGATCGCGCCCAGCATCACGGCATTGATGACGCTCTGCGCGCCGCGCGCGGTCGCCTCCATATCGAACAGGATATGGCTCTGCGACTGCTCCTCGATCGCTTGCAGCAGCCGGCCGATGTCGAAGCGGCCGTCGCCGGCCGCCATGCGCTCGGCGATGGCATAGATGCGGTGCGTTGAAGCGATGACCGTCGTGCGCTCGCGGGTGACGAAGCCGCTGGCGATGACGCGGCCCGCTTCGAGCAACTCGCTCGCCACGACGATATCGATATCGCCCACCCCTGGTACCAGCGACAGCACCGGACGCTTGCCGCTGAGCGTGGCCCAGGGCTCGGGCCAGATCTCGATGTAATAGGTCGTGGCACCGGTGCGCTGCGCGACGCCCGGGATCGACGTGCTCTGCACGGGCAGCCCCGCCGCGCCCGCGGCCTCGACGATCCAGTTGGTGAGCACACCGCCGCCCTCGCCGCCGAGCGCGGCGATGAGCAAGCTGACCGGGCGCGCCGCGCTCATGCCGCCTCCGCCGCCGCGCCCAGCCAGGCGAGAACGCGGCGCCGCGCGCGGTGAAGCGCCCGGTCCCAGCGGCTCGGGTTGCGGATGGTCTCGGCGCGGTAGAAGGACGGGCAGAGCACCGCCGCGTGCGCCACCTCGCCGCACAGCCCGCAGCCGACGCAGCTTTCGACGACGCTCGCCACCGGATCGGCGCGCAACGGGTCCGGGCTGGGCTTCACCGTGAGCGACGGGCAGCCCGAGAGGCGGATACAGGAATGGTCGCCGGTGCAGATCTCGTCATCGACGCCGTAGCGCGCCTTCACCACGCGCCCGCCCTTGGCGAGCTTCTCCGCCTCCTCCCCGCGCAGCCGGCGCTGACGAGCAAGCTGGCACTCGCCGTCGGCGATGATGACCTTGAGCCCGCGCTCCGCCGTCCGCATCGCTTCCTTCAGCGTCTTCAGCATCGTGGCGACGTTGTAGGTGCGCACCTTCCTCAGCCATTTGACGCCGAGCGCGCGGAGCGTGAGCTCGATATTCATGCCGGGCGCCGCGCCCGAACGGCTGGCGGCGCTCGACGGCATGTATTGCAGTCCGGTCGCCGAGGTGTAGCCGTTCTGCATGACGACCAGCACGCCGTCGCCCTTGTTGAAGAGGTTGCTGGCGACGCCGGTCACGATGCCGTTGTGCCAGAATCCGCCATCGCCCATCACCGCAATGGGCCGCCGGTCGAGATTGGGTGCGACCGCGGCGGCGCTGGCGAGGCTCATGCCGTAGCCCAGGATCGAGTTCCCCATGCTGAAGGGCGCGAACGTGGCGAAGGCGTGGCAGCCGATATCGGCGCTGATATGCGTTGGTCCGATCTCGCGCTGCATCAGCTTGAGTGCGCTGAAGACCGGCCGTTCCGGACAGCCGGTGCAGAAGGTGGGCGGACGCTGCGGCAGCTCGCCGACCGCCGCTGTTGCGTTGTGCTTGAGTCCGAGCAGTCGGTCGATCTCCGACGATATCGGCGTCGCATCGACCCGCCGGGGCGCAGCCTCGCGCAGGAAGGCGCCGAGCCCTGCAAGCATCGCTTCGGCGTTGTATTCGCCGGCCGTCGGCAGACAGCCCTTGCCGAGGACGCGCGTGTCGCTGCCGGCGCGGCGCAGGATGACGTTGATCTGCTGCTCGATGTAATCGGGGAAGCCTTCTTCCACCACAAGCAGCGTACGCTTGCCGGCAGCGAATTCCGTGACCTCCTCCGGAACCAGCGGGTAGACGACGTTCAGCACATAGACGGGCACGCGCGTCTCGCCGAAAGCATCGGCAAGCCCGAGCCGCGCCAGCGCGCGCAGCAGGGAATTGTAGAGGCCGCCCTGGACGATGATGCCGATCTCGCCGATCTCGCCCTCGAAGCGCTCGTTCAGCCCTTCGCGGCGGATGAATTCCTGGGCTGCCGGCAACCGCTCCTCGACCTTGAGCCGCTCCTGCGCGAAGGTAGCCGGCGGGTGCGCAAGGCGCGCATACTCGAAACGCGCCGGCCCTTCGATCGGCGCGAGCTTCGAATGTGCCGGCCGCACATTGTCCCTGGCGACGAATTCGCCGCTGACATGGCAAGCGCGGATTCTGAGCTCCATCATCACCGGCGCGTGACTCGCTTCGGAAAGCTCGAAGCCCTTCTCCACCAGGCGGACGATGGTCGGCAGGTCCGGCCGCGGATCGAGCAGCCAGATCGAGGACTTCATGGCAAAGGCGTGGCTGCGCTCCTGGATGACGCTGGCGCCCTCGCCATAATCCTCGCCGATGATGATGAGAGCGCCGCCCTTGACCCCCGGCGAGGCGAGGTTCGAGAGTGCGTCCGAGGCGACGTTGGTGCCGACGATCGATTTCCAGGTGACCGCGCCGCGCAAGGGGTAATTGATCGAGGCGCCGAGCATCGCCGCCGCGGAGGCTTCGTTGGTGCAGGTCTCGAGATGGACGCCGAGCCCGCCGATGATGTCCTCGGCTTCGACCAGCACGTCGAGCAGATGCGAAACCGGTGCGCCCTGATATCCCCCGACATAACTGACGCCCGATTGCAGCAGCGCCTTGGTGACGGCGAGAATGCCCTCGCCGCGGAAGATCTGGCCCGCGCCCAGGTTCAGCGCCTCGATCTCTCGTTTGAACGACCGTTCCATGATTGACCTCGCCGCTACATGTGCGACGGCAGATATGTCGCGATGATGGGGAATGCGATCAGGATAACGAGCCGTAAAATGTCCGTCAGGATAAAGGGCAGAACGCCGGAGAAGATAGTGAGGAAGCTCACCTCCGGCACCACCGTCTTGATGACGAAAACGTTCATGCCGACCGGCGGGTGGATGAGGCCGAGCTCGACCGTCATGACGATGATCACCCCGAACCAGATCGGGTCGAAGCCGAGCTGGGTGATCACCGGAAAGATGATCGGGATGGTGAGGATGATCATCGCCAGCGCGTCCATCAGGCAGCCGAGGATGAGATACATCACCATGATGAGCGCCAGAACGCCGTAGCGCCCGAGGCCGAGGCTGGTGAGCAGTTCGGTGACACGCTGCGGCGTCTGGGTGACTGTGAGGAAATAGCCGAAGAGGAGCGCGCCGATCAGCACGGTGAAGATCGCCGCGGCGGTCCGCGTCGCATGCAGCAAGGCCTGCAGGAACTGCGGCCAGCTGAGCCGGCGCGTCAGGATGCTGATGATGATGGCCCCGGTCGCGCCGACGCCGCCCGCCTCGGTGGGCGTGAAAAATCCGCCATAGAGACCGCCGATCACCAGGAAGAAGAGCAGCAGCGGCGCCCACACCTCGTTCAGCGAGGCGATACGCTCGCGCCAGGAGCTGCGCCGTCCCGCCGGCAGGAAGCGCGGCCGCACCAGGCCGATGATGGCGATGGTGGCGATGTACATCGACACCGCCAGCAGGCCGGGCAGGATACCGGCGATGAACAGCTTGCCGATGTCCTGCTCGGTGATGAGGCCGTAGACGGCGAGCACGGTCGATGGCGGGAACATCGCGCCCAGGGTGCCGCCGGCGGCGATGACGCCGGTCGAGAAGGAGCGCGGATAGTCGAAGCGCCGCATCTCGGGATAAGCCACCGTCGAGAAGGTCGCGGCGGTCGCCACGGACGAACCCGAGATCGCCGCGAAGCCGGCGCAGGCGGCGATGGTGGCGAGGCCAAGGCCGCCACGGAAATGCCCGACGAAGGTATTGGCCGAGCGGAAGAGCTGGCGGCTCATGCCCGACGCCGAGACCACCGCGCCCATGAGCAGGAACATCGGAATGACGCCGAAGGAATAGTCGGCGACCGTGCGCATCGAGGTCTGGCCAATCATCTTCAGCGCCGGATAGCCGCCGACGATCCAGCCGAAGCCGGTGACGCCGACCAGGCCCATGGCCATGCCGACGGGAACGCGCAGCAGCATCAGCACGAAAAGCGCGACGAAGCCGATGATCGCGATGGCGTCGGTGCCGAGGGTCATCTCATTCGACGGATTTGAGGGGCGGCACGCCCAGCGCTTCCGGCCGGACGATCAGCCGGACGGTGCGGATGGCGATGAGCAGTACTGCGGAAACGTCGCCGAGCCAGGCGACGAAGAAGAACGGCCAGGTCGGCAGATGGAGGTCGTAGGTGAGGACATGGTCGGCGCGCGTCGTCAGCACCTTGTCGAACAGCATGACGCTGTGGACGCTCACGACCAGCAGCAGCACCAGCGTGGCGAAGACGTCGATTACCCGTTTCATGCGCGGACCCGCGGCGGTCCATACCAGGTCGACGGTTATATGCGTGCCGCGGTAGCTGGTGGCGGCGATGCCCCAGAAGATGAGTATGCCGAGCAGCAGCCGGCCGAAATCATAACTGTCCGGGATCGACCAGCTGAAGAATTTGCGCAGCATCACCGAGATGAAGATGTCGGCGGCGACGATGGCGACGAACAGCGCTGCCAGGAACTCGATGCCGTCGATGAAGCGGTCCATGCGGCTGCGCTTGGCTGGCGATTCCGGCGCGGCGGCAGGCGCGCTCATCGCCGGCCGCCCGCCGCTGCCGCAGGCAAGGACGCCGGCATCCGGGCGGATGCCGGCCGCAGCGCGTCACCTCGCCGCGTCATCGTCCGGCTCAATAGGCCGCGTGCTCCTTCTTGAGATCGGCCTTGAGCGCGGCGAGCGCCTTCTCCGGATCGGCGATGCCTGCCTTGCGCGCGCCGTCTTCCCATTCCTTGCTCAGCGGCGCCGCCGCCTTGCGCCATTCGGCGAGCTGCGCGGGGCTGATCGAGTAGACGTCGTGACCCGGCTCCTTCTTGATGATCTCGCGCCCGGCGGCCTCCCAGTCGGCCCAGGGCGCCGCGATCTTCTCCGCCCATTCCGGCGTGCAGTGGTCGTCGACCGCCTTCTTCTGCATCGGCGTCAGCGATTCGTATTTTCCCTTGTTCATCACCCAGACGAAGCCGGTGACGTAGAGCGGCACGTCCATGTGGTACTTGGTGGCCTTGTCGATCCCGAACAGGATCAGCGAGTGCCACGGAAAGGTGATGGCGTCGGCGACGCCGCGCGCGATCACGTCACGCGCCTCGGGCGCCGAGGCCTGCACATTCGTGCCGCCCAGCCGCCTCACCAGCTCGCCGATCGTGTCGTCCGCCGGGCGCACCTTGAGCCCTTTGATGTCGGCCGGCACCATGATCTTTTTGTCGCGCGAATTGAACACGCCGGGATCGTGCACGAATGCCAGGCAGTAATGGACGTCGCTCATCTCCTTTGCGGCATACTGCCGATACCACATGTCGAGCGCCTTCGAGCCGCCCTTGGCATTCGACATCAGGAAGGGCAGGTCGGCGGCCGCGAAGATCGGGAAGCGGCCGGGCTGATAGCCTGGATTGACATAGGCGAAGTCGGCGATGCCGTCCTTTGCCATGTCGTAATGGTCAACCGCCTTACCGAGCTGCTGTGCGGGAAAGATGGTGGATTTGAGAGTGCCGCCGGACTCCTTCTCGAGGTCTGCGGCCCAGGCCTCCAGCGCCGGCTGGAGCGGGTGCGACGGGGGCACCCAATGCGAGAGCTTGAGATTGACCACCGGATCGGCCGCCGAGGCGTTTGCCGCGGCAAGCAGCGCTGCGGCCAAGGCGCCGGCCAATGCAACTTTCTTCATTGTCTCCTCCCTGCAGGTTCGACATAATTGTTTGGTGTCAAACTATCAGCCATACTAACCAAATCCGGTGCCGCCCGCAACCGCGCCTCATACCAGCGACATGGCGAGCCGGCGGAGCGTTCGGATGAACTCGGCCTTGTGCTTCAGTCCCACGATTTCGTCGAGCACCCGGTCATGCGTCCGGGCATGCAAGGTCAGCTCCTCGAGCAGACTCTCTCCCTTGGCCGTGAGCGAGAGCGCGTAGCTGCGCCGGTCGGAAGCGACACGCCGGCGCTTCACCAGCGAGCGTCGCACCAGGTCGTTGAGCGCTGGCGTGAGGGTGGACTTGTCGCGCCCCGCGGCGCGGCCGAGGGCGGTCTGGGAGATGCCGGGATTCTCGCCGATGAGCGTCAGGACGGCGAAGCGCCCCGGGCGCATCTTGTAGTCGCGCACGCGCCGGGCGAAGGCCTGGAACGACGCCTCCTGCGCCAGGCGCAGATGGAAGCCGATGAATTCCGCGAGCGGCCCGAGCCGCAACGCCTCGTCCTCCGCCGCGTGCCGGTGCCCCGCCCGCTGCGTCCTGCCGGCGCCTCTCGCCATCGCCCGTGATCTCCTCCGGCGAGAGTTTTAGCACGTCCTGTCCCTGGTGCGAGTGGCGAAGCCCCGGCTATCCACCGCCGCGCGGAGAGCCTAGTCGAGGGGGCAACGCGGGAAGGGCTGCGCCTCTTCGAAGGCGTGGGCCGCGCGCAGAACCAGCGCATCGTCATACATCCGTCCGACGATCTGCAGCCCGATCGGCAGCCCCGCCTTGGTGAGACCGCAGGGAACGCTCGCCGCCGGCTGACGCGTCAGATTGAACGGATAGCTGAAGGGCGACCAGTCGATCCATTCCTTTTGCGTCGCGGGGTCACTGAGAAGCTCGCCCACGGGCAGCGCCGGCACGGCGACGCTCGGCGTCAGCAGCAGGTCGAAGCGGCGATGGAATTCGGCCATCCTGAGCGACAACGCGCTGCGCGTCACGTCGGCGCCGACGTAGTCGATGGCGCTGAGCTTCTCGCCGCGCCGTGCCGAGGCCTCGAGGCCGGGATCGATCCGGCTGCGCTCCTCGGCCGAATAAGCGCTCATTGCTTTGGCCGCTCCCGCCCACCACAGCGTGAGCCAGCCGGCGGCCGGATCGTCGAAGACATGGTCCACCCGTTCGACCTCGGCGCCGAGCTCGGCAAAACACCGCGCCGCGGCGGCCACCGCCACGGCGATCTCGGGATCGACGCGTGCATATCCGAGCGTGGGGCTGAAGGCGATCTTGAGGCCGCGCACGCCGCCCGGCAGTTCTCGCCGCCAGTCGCGCGGGTCGGGTGGCAGCGCATAGACGTCGCGCTCGTCGGCGCCCGAAATCACCGTCAGCAGCCGCGCCAGATCCGCCACGCTGCGCGCCATCGGCCCGTTATGCGCGACGAGGCCAAAGACGCTCGGCGGGTAATGGGGCACGCGGCCGAAGCTCGGCTTGAGCCCGGGCAGGCCGCAAAACGCGCAGGGGATGCGGATCGAGCCGCCGCCATCCGTGCCGAGCGCCAGCGGACCGATGCCGGCGGCGAGCGCGGCGGCGGCGCCGGCGCTCGACCCGCCGGGCGTGTGGGCAAGGCTCCAGGGATTGCGGGTGATGCCGGTGAGCGGACTGTCGCCCAGCGCCTTCCAGCCGAATTCCGGCATGGTCGTCTTGCCGAGCAGCACGGCGCCATGCTCGCGCAGCCGCGCCACCGGCGGACCATCCTCGCTCCAGTCCTGATCGCGGCGGATGAGCGTCGAGCCGCGCAAGGTCGGCCAGCCCTGCGTAAGAAAAAGATCCTTGATGGTCACCGGTACGCCGTCGAGCAGGCCCCGGGGCTCGCCCCTTGCCCAGCGGGCTTCGGACGCCCGTGCCTCGGCAAGCGCGCTTTCCCGCGCTACGAAAACAAAGGCGTTGATCGATCGCTCGAGCCGGTCGAGCCGGCGCAACAGCGCTTCCGTCACCTCGACCGGCGACAGCGTCTCGCGCCGATAGGCCTCGACCAGCTCGCCTGCCGTCAGGAAGGCGATCTCACGCTCGGATGTTTCGCTCACGCTTGTCTCCGAAGCCTCGAGTGCCACTATCGGCCAGGTGA
>Ga0134128_10001887_pt1 | contig 26476 bp, 28 predicted proteins | sample KB31754_FD_96462 | JGI IMG/M metagenome (GOLD analysis project Ga0134128, IMG submission 96462) | Terrestrial soil microbial communities with excess Nitrogen fertilizer from Kellogg Biological Station, Michigan, USA - KB3-175-4 | ecosystem: Environmental > Terrestrial > Soil > Unclassified ...
CATCGCATCGGTCGCACCTCCTGGAGGATCCGTGCCCGCGTCAGGGTGGCCCCCCTTGAGGGCGCACCCTCCACCGGACACGTCTTGTGCGACACACAGCGGACAGATGATGGGCTAGCTACATCATGCAGAAAACTCCATAGACAATGTGCTTCAGCGCTGCTATCGTTTACCATCAACGACAGGAGCACACATGCCGAATCCAAGAATTGAGCCACTGAAGAAAGTCCTCGCCATGGATCCGAGCGACGACGTCGCCTGGTTCGGGCTGGGGAAAGCTTATATGGACGATGGGAACTTCGAAGAAGCCGCCAAATCCTTACGCCAGTGCGTGACCGTGAAACCGACCTATTCGGCCGCCTATCTCGCGCTCGCTCAGTCACTCCAAAAACTGGGACGTCTGGGTGAGTGCCGAACCGTCTGCGCCGCAGGCATCGACGTATCAACAAAAAACGGCGATGCCATGGTCACAAAGAACCTCGAAGCGTTGAAGCATTCACTGCCATCGTGAAAACCGGCCGCTTGCCAGCTTCTCCCTTTCGTCTTCCATCTTGGACCATCCGTGCTGCGCGCCACCAACAAGAACCCATTTTAGCGACTCGTGATCGCATGCGATTTGCCATCCAGCTCGCGCTGACCAACGTCACAGCGAAGACTGGTGGACCGTTCGGCGCAGCAGTGTTCGAAACCAAGACAGGACGACTCATCGCCGTCGGGGTAAACGTCGTCGAACCCTCCACCTGTTCCCTCGCCCACGCGGAAATGGTGGCGCTCGCGAATGCACACCAAACCCTGAGACATTTCGACCTGGGAGCTGACGGCATGCCGACGCTCGAACTGGTGACGAGTTGTGAACCCTGTGCCATGTGTTACGGGGCGATCATGTGGTCCGGTGTCCAAAAAGTCATGTGCGGCGCACGAGGGGCCGATGCATTGGCGATCGGGTTCGATGAAGCTCCGAAACCCAAAAACTGGGTGACGGAGCTGAAGAAACGTAAGATTACTGTAACCAGCGATCTCTGCCGAGATGAAGCCATCGCCGTCTTCCGGCGGTATAAGCGATCCGGAGGTCGAATTTATAACGCTCGAAGGGGATCATAGGTATATTCATCCAGGACGGCACCGGCGGCTGGTGGTCGCGCCAGCCTCGATCTGCCCGGCTATTACAAGCTCTACCCGGCACTCCGGATATACCACCTCGGGCCTCATTACTTCACATCTCGCCTCCATCGACTCTCAAATTGTGTGCCGGATCAGCGCCACAGCCGAATATCTCGTGCGAGGCTCCCCTTTCCTCCAAAGTAAATAATGGTCTTGAAAATCACCTCATCGGAATTGGGCGTGAGGCCGAACCCTATCCCAAAATTCGCGGGAATCTCTCCCGGCAGCATCACATGCACGGAAGGTACGATATAATGTCCCTGATCTCTCATCTGGTGCGGATTCTGTAGTTGGCCGCTCGTCCCATAACCCTGAAGCCCTAGAGTCAGGTTTTTGCTGATCCAATACCGAACCTCGGCTCGATAGCCCAACGAAAACCACTTGTGCGCATCGGCTCCGACCAAGCCGTGGTCGAGGTCGGGGGCGTTCACGATGAACGTCCAACGACCGATATCCTTTTGAGCGATGAGCATGATCTCTCCCTCCACGAGGTTATCCTCGAACTGCTTGCTCCACCATTCGATCTCCGAATACCATCCCAAGTTGATGGGCAGTTGGTCTTTTTCAAAAAACTGGCCGCGGAGCCGAAACTTCGAGCCGGCATACTGAGGAGCCATCAGGGGAGACCCCGGAATGGCCCAATTCACATAATAGGCAAAATCCATTTTCCTGGTGAGGCCGTACTCGAATTCAGCTGCCATCCGTGTCATGTATTGGCTGGCGAATGTGCCGTCCGATGAAGTACCGCGGCCGACGTCCCGAAACCCGGACGGCACAAAACTACCCAGAAACTGAGGATCGAGTTTCCCTTTGCCACCCGTTTGATAGGGGTAGATCTGAAACTCGAAGGGATCAAGATCGGCGCGTGCCTCGTTCACAAGCAGCGCAGAAAGCAGCATTATCACAAACCACATCCAGAGTCTCATCGTATCTTTCCTTTCTTCTAGGAAACAAACAGATGACGACAGACTCTGGACTCTCTAAGGTCGCTGGTCTCTGACCTCCGACGACGAAATCAATACAGAGGTTCTTCGATAGACACCCCCTTCGTTCGATTTTGCGTGACCTGTCTTAAGCGTTCCCGCCCTCGATCTGGGAAAAGAAATTATTCGATCGTCATGAGCTCGCTCCACCTACCGCTTGTGGCCAAAACGTCCACAACAAACCGACATACACGGCTGGCAGCAACTCAGGCAGCACATAGCCACACGCGATGATACAACCCATGACTACCGCTCTCATAAGTTCCTCCTTGATCGAGGAAAACTACACAGGGGCATGAGCCCTACCCCATATTGTTGGCACCAACCGAGTTTTTCCGCAGACTGCTAGAAACAGTCTAAAACTCTCGACGGCCCTCTATGAGATGAATCGCTACAAACCTTGCCCTGATCTTGCGTAAACGCATACCGTGAAGCCACCTATGTGTATAAGTCCCATGTGCATAAGCCGTGCTTGAAGATATCGATCACATTTCAGATAAACAGCTGACCTTGTTCGAATAACGATGTGCCACTACTGAGCGGGTTTGACAGATTGACACTTCAAAGGGGATGTCGTACCACTCAGAGGATATGAGATTGAATGGAGGAAGGAAGAAGCGGAAACAACTCGACCCGTCGAACGTCAGTTACGGGAAGACACTGAGCCCCACCCAGGCTAGGAAAGGGTACTGGGGATATAAAACGGTACCGTGAGTCTTTCCTGGTCATTAATAAAAAATCGTTTGTGGGGCATGAAGGTCTGATGCAATGGCGATCGGGTTTGACGATGCTCCGAAACCGGATGGCGACGCTGAAACGTGGAGGGGATTTCCTGGTCCGGGGCGTTTATCTGATTGGAACCTATCACAGTCTTTCAGCGTGATCAGCAAACCGGAGGTCGAGTTTACAGTGCCCGAAAGGGATCATAGATGTGGCACTGACTGAGCCTCTGATGTAATTGTCTTGGGTCCATCAAATGCTTAACCTTGTGGTTGCGTATAATTGTGCGCTACATTGTACGCATGACTAACCGACAGGAGATGACACCATGGCCGTGGCCTACAAGAAAGAAGAAATACTCAGCGCGTCTCGAGTGGCGCGGTCCTTCGGAAAAGTGCTGACCGATCTGAAGGCCCAGCACCGGCGGCGGGTGGTCGTCCTCAAAAACAATCAGGTGGAAGCTGTGATCGTGCCGGTGGATGACTATGAAAAGATGGCAGAGGCGCTCGATGTTTTGGAGCACATGGAGATCCATCGCCTTGTCACGCAACGGGTTCGCAAGAGAGGGAAGAAACCCATCAGACTGGAGGCGTTGCTGAAGGAGCAGCGACTTACGGTATAACGTCGTCCTGACCGCCGCAGCCCGGCTGTGCGACCGTCATCGCCATCTCCGCAAAAACCGACGACGCGATGGGGATAAAGAAGCTGGACATGTTGAAGGGGACACTGCCAGACTGAGAACTCAGAAAAGATTCCCGACATTTTCAGTTCGACCGGGCGAGATCCACATCATGATTCAGTAGTTCCAGAAATCCTACAGTGAGTACCCGGCTTGCTTGAGAATTTTCGCGAGAGTTGGCCGGTCGATTCCCTGCCTGGATGAACCGCGATGGTGATCTGCCGCCCGTCGGGATGTCCCCATACCCGATGGCTGCCTCCCTCATGGCGATATTCGGACCACCCGCGTTTCCGAAGAAACGCCAGCACGTCCCTCAGCTTCGCCATAGAGACACAGCGTAGACCTCGAGAGGAGCTTGGACTTTCCGTGGAGGAGGAGGAAGAGGGAGATCGCGCTCAAGCAAACATTCAAGGTGACTTTGTATCGCCCGGTACAGCCGGCGGCGAGTCTTTTCCTTTGTGCCGTCCATGGCAATGACCGGCAAACCAACCGACCACGCCGTCCAGGTTCCTTTTCCCCAATGCCATCGAATGGGGTATTGGTACTGCGCAAGTAAGTGAGACGGAAGCCGTCTGGCCAAATCACCGTTGGTCTTCATCGTTTTATACAATCATCCATTTGATATGAAAGCCAGTATAGCACGCCGCTTTGCCTTCAATTAGCCCCGGCTACCTGCACCATCACGCTGACGCTTCTTCATTTATGCTAACCAAGATCGGCGCTTGCTTGCGACTCCCCTGTTGAATCTCCTCGCCAATACACTACTTTTTAATCTCCTGTACCTGGGTCAAAAACGCATTAAACACCTCCGCGAATTTCTCCACCTGCGCGGCGGCGCCGTCAACCTTTCCGGATTGGCGATAAGGCATGAGGTCATCCACGGCTTGATTCACTTGCTGCGCTCCGGCTTGATACGGCGCCCCGCCGACTTGGGCCGAATTCGTTGCGAACCCTTTCATGATGGTTGGGGTATTCGCGCTCTGCTTTGGATCAACCAATTGTTGCGTAAAGGTTGGAATCGCCCAGGGAGTGGTGTTCACTTGTAAAGCCTTAGGACCAGCTCTCGTCTGAGCTGCCACCATTGTCATGAACAGTTGGCTTTGCATTTGAGCCATCTGCGCGTTCATGTGGGCAATTTGCACCTCAGGAGTCATAACACCGCTACTATTTGCGAGGGCGGTCTGCGCCAGGCCTTGCTATATTCCGGTGTTAGCCGCCATCAGGCCACCCGCCACTGCCATCGCCATCGCCATCGCCTGTTGTTGCTGAGCTTGGTACGCACGGGCACTCTCAAACAGTTTCTCCACGGCAGCCACTTGATGCTGACTTTGTTCACCAAGCGTGACTTTTTTCTCGAGATAGAAGTCTTCAATTCCACCATCGCTTTTCAGGTGATCTTCAAGTAAATCGGCATTGAGCTTTCGAATGAGCGCCTTTCCATAATTGCCCTGGGCTTGATAGACGGTCTCTAGAATTTCATTAGCTTTTCTGTGGCTTGAGGCCATGAGGTACGGGCAAAACTCGCAGCGCTTAGCCTTGGCCATTGCCTCTGTCACTTCTAATTCAGCCTCCGTCACTGCCACGATCTGGTGAGCATAGATCTCCGGTATCCCGAGTCCTGAATCGTCACGAAGCCCTCCGTGTCCTTGGCTGCGTTGAAACGCATCAAGGTCCTCGGCAAACGTCTTTTGATACTCTGCAAACTTATTTTTCAGTTTCGTCTTCGCAATCACGTCCTGATACAGACTCGCCGCTTCAGTCGGGTTTGTCTGTTCTCTGGCTTGAGCCGCCTCGACTGCACGGAGCGCATCATTCGACTTACCACGAAGATATGCTTCATCATAATTCGAAGAATTCGCGCAGCCCGTCATGAGGAGCGGTACAGAAAATCCTGTTCCTACGATTAAGAAGATGACCTGTATTAGCCGCTTGATCATGGTGCATTCCTTTCTTTGGCCTTCTCCTGAGAAAAATCGGCATTGTCCTTTCCTGCAATATTTTGCATGAGCGCCCCATGGAGGCTGTTCTTTAGAGCTAGGAAATGTGGACGTAGCAATTCTGTTGGACAAAAATCGGTGTCAAAATGGGTACCAGAAACGTTATGCCCGTTTACCAAAACATGCATGTTAATGAAGCTCCCCGCAGCAAGCTGCGGGGTATCACAGAACTCAATTCCGAAGACTTCTCGGAAGGAGAGGCCAACCCCGTAGCGAGCTACGGGGAATGTCAAGTTCAAATCACTGGCGCCCCGGTTGTACAGTCCCTGAATTTTCGAATCTTGAAATCTAACGGAATGGGTCAAACTTTGACGATCTGGCTCAAGAGGCTTGAAGGCGGTCACCTCAAAATTAGCTTCCCGAGAAATAGCTTCCAATGGAAGCTCCAAAAACATGACGACCACGCAAATGGGATCACACAGGCCATAGGTATATTCGATACGCTCAAACTTGTCGTGATGCAGACGGCCAGTCACGATGACGTCATACGACCGAAACCCATAAGCCACTCTTTCCCAATCAGGGTGATAGTCGACGACTTCGAAGAGGTGAGATTGTTCGAGTTCAGCTGCCAGACAAGTTCCGAAGAGCGTATGGTGATACTTTTGAAACTGTGTCCGGTAGAAATATCCAGGAGTAAATACTTCGAATAAATGCCAATTGGTAAATCCGTTCCCCAGCGACCGATCCTCCAGTTCGACGACCGCTATTTTGAGTGGCATCGGCTTATCTGCTTGTCCTGGCGGGTTAGGTTGGTAGACTCGTTTCGGTGGGACCTCGCCGCACCCCGTTATCAGAAGGAATCCAAGCACGACGATCAAACTCTTGACTCCCATATGGATTCGAACGCAGATTACCTCGTTCACGGCACTCTCCTCTCGTTGATCCTGTAATTAGAATCTACTACCTCCTGGAGACCTTACATATCGAGAGTATCTCGATCGCCAGCCGCCGCTTCTGCTTCGTCAAAAACCTCTTCCGCAGCCAGATAGGCCGCCGCCTGCCGTTCCATTTCCTCCAATTTCTTCTGCAATTCCAATGTCCGCTGTTGCGCATGGCGTTGGAGTTGTGCTTGTGCAGGATCGGCGAGCGCGGCCAGCGCTTGTTGCCCCTGCTGCCGAATCTCTTCGCGGTGTGCTTGTAATTTCCCTTCAAACATTTGCATTGTGTCGGCATAGGCCCCGAAGCCTGTTCGAGTGCACCCATTCCGGCCACAGCGGTCCTCACTTCCGATCCGGCGTTCTCAGATGGCGCAAAGGGGGAAGGGGGATTCACGTTGGCCGCAGTCGCGGTCAGATCCTTGAGCGTGCCGAACACTTCCGTCCGAAAGGCGCGATCCTCGGCCTCCGTCCGCACTTGCTGTTCGGCAGCCCCAGCCTTAGCTTTGGTCACTTGGCCGTCAGCGCGACTTTGATTTGCCAATTTGCGTTCGGCTGCGGCTAATTCCGGCATGCCTTGTTCGTCGTAGTATTTGGCTGAAGCCTCGTGAATGGTAGCCGCAGCATAGTCATAATCAGGTCCGCGGCCTCTGAGCTGGTTGGCCTTATCCCAGTGAGGCACCATCGCCTTAGTGACTTGTTGGATGGCTTTGGCATGGCCCTTATGTTTGGTGGAGAGGTCCGGACGGCCTCGCGCAGCATATTTGTTCGTCAGACGGATATGCCCTTTCCTGTAGAGCGGATTGACCGCGACGGCTTGCTCATAGGCCTCGAGCGCTTGAGTCTGCTGCCCGGCATTCCAGTAGGAGGCACCCGCATTGAACCAGGCCTTGTGCTCGTCTACTCCACCCGCCTTGGCAAGTACCGTAAACAAGTGGGCCGCCTCCTCGAAGCGCTGGACTCGAAAGGCAGTCGCTGCCTGATCTTTCTGTGCGAGAGGGGGAGGCTCGGATGATATTGCACTCGACTCCTTCGGCCTCGACACCGACGAGTACCCAATCAAGGCAACGTAGGCAATGACTATCAATGTGTCCACCGCACGAAACCACAGAGAGGGATGGGTCACGAATGCACTTGTTGTGGGTACCATCACGTCACGGAATCCTCAGGCATCATGGTCTACCGACAGGCACCGGCGAGACCATCGCCCTCGTAGCGACAATCGCCCCTTCGTGCCGAGGGAGAGGCCCTAAGCGGTTGGCTGGACTGCGTACCTGTTGGAGCCGTCACCTGTGGTACGCGTCGTTCGCCTCTGCTCCGACATTCCACCGCCTGAAGAAGCAATTGTGCGTACCCGACTTCCAATTCCATTTGACGCCGGGTTTCCTCTTGGCTTCCTCGTGGCCACTGCGCGAGGGCCTGTTGGAGTTCTTGAATGTGTTGGCGCAGCCCGAAAATCGCGCCTTCCGTAGATCCCGCTTGTGCGATCATTTCATCGATGGTCGGGTCCGGCGGAACGCTGACTCCCCGTCGTTGAGCGATCGCTCTGAGTTCTTGGGGAACCGGCACCCTACTGGGACAATTCCCACCTGAGAAGCCCCCTCCAGGTCCACCAGGGGAAGAAAAGGTTTCACGCCCTTGACGATAGACGCCCAATCCGGACCTCAGCGACCTCAACATCGCCGTCTTATCGGACGATGAGCCGCCTTCGCCCGCCTCAAGACTCTCTCCCGGCAGAGCCCCGTCCGCGGTGCCGGCTTGGCTGTTTTTAATCCGGTCCAAATCTCCATCCAACTTGGCAAGCAGGTCCTTGTCGGGGCCCTTCCCGCTCGATTCGTCGTCAGGACAGCCGAGATTTTCGTCGCAGAACTTTGACTGACCCTTCTGTGATGACGAGGGTCCGCCCCTGACCTTTTGCTCGATCTCCTGCCGAATCTGCTCAGACGAGAGCAATCCCCCTTCGACTTTCTGCTCGATCTCCTGGCTCCATGGGTTCAGCATTGTTGTCCCTTTCTCCGAGCTCAGCGGTTCATCCCCTGCGTTAAGGGGATCCAGACAACCAGTATCTTTGAGCCGACATGGCGCTTTCTTCTTGGGCTTATCAAATGCTGGAGGTTGTTCAACGCCGGGCACAGGGTCGCCGTAGTTCCATGCCGTCACGTCGAAAGACCCGCCGCCTTTGGGCTCCTGGGGTTTTCGACCCGCCTTCAGAGGAAGCGGCCCGTCCTCCGGACATCGATGACGACCGCTCTACACCTTGCCTCTGCCCCCTCGCTGAGGACTCGCCACCACCTTGCTGCTGCACTACTGATTGTTCCATCTCAGCTTGCTGTCGCTTGGTCCGCTCCCTCTCCTCGTAGTCTTTCTTCGCCTGAGCAACCCCTTCCTGTTCTCGTCTTACTTTCTTTCCGTCTTTTTCTCGTTGCGCTTGATAAGCAGCGCGGGCCTCCTGAGCTTGCCGTTCGATCTCCTGGACCTGCTGTTTGGCTCGTTGAAGAGCGGCATATCCCATACGAAAATTGTTGTTGAAGATAGTTTCGAGCCTTCTTTTCTCGGCTCGCAGTTGCCTTGCTTCGTCGACATTTTTCGCAAGCGTCACCAATGGACAGATCTCAAGTTTCTCGAGGCGCGCTGACGTATCACAAGCAGCAACAACTTGATCCCACCCAAACTCGCCTACACTCAATCCGTGCGCAGCTTCCAATCCACTGATGACTCGATGTCCCTTCTCAGTCCACGCTTGGGCTAAGGCTTTCTCCCATGACAATCCTGCCGCCACGCAGGTGGTAGCACTGCCTTCAGGACAATGCCATGCGTTATTAATGGTGTTAGCAAGTTCTTTCCCTATTCCGCAGATCTTATTCCATGCGGGCAAAGCAGTTTCGAGACTGGAACAGGCAATGTCCCCGAGATTGCTGACAGCACTCAGCAGAATACCTTGCTTGGTCAAATAGATATTCCTTGCAGCATCGGAGCGGTCCGCTTCCATCCGTTGCATAGCCACACCCGTGTCATCCAAAGCGAGCCGTGCGCCTGCCGACTTTTGGGCGAGCGCCTCCATCTCTTACCCAGCTGCAGGCTCTCGTCAGACATCGTACGACCGCTTTGCGCGACTGCTGGGAATACACCGAAGGCCGCAGGACAGCTCCCCAAGACAATAAGAATGGCCACTTGCTTGATGCACATGGCGGCTGTATTAGAGAATAGCTTGGAGTTAGTTGGGATGGGGTCATTTCCTGACGTTGTACTTGAGACCACCACAGGCAGGTGATGGCCCATCTCAACTCAAGGAATGACTGCATATTTGATATAAAAGACGACTCGACTTTATCTTGAATGAAGGAGACCGAACTTACTGAGGCTTTTAGGCTCGAAGATGGATGGATGCAACTTCTGGATCAAGTTACACCTCTGGGCGGGTGTGCGTGGTATCTACTCCTTTCCGATTGGTCGTGTCAATGCTATTTACTACAAATAAATGCATACATGGAACTATTCTGACCGGTCAGGCTGACACAGATGTACTTATACTCCTATAGTCTCTGGTACTTAGAGTCAGTGACTGATCATCTATCGTGACAACCAGAATGATGAAACGAAAACCTTGAGAAAAGGTCTCGATGCATGTGATTACACCTATTATGCAGGTGGCAGCGTTCTCAAGGCCATAGAAGGCTACAATAGTGACACACGGCTACAGGACTTGTTGAAGCACATCCTCTTGATGTTCGGTCAGACGCGCTGAGGCGACAGGATTCCGAATCAGCATGCGCACGCGAGGTTGGGTGCCCTGATGTTTAGTCCGTTCAATCATCTCGACATTCATCAGCTTCAACGCGGCTCGGGAGGGCAACGGCTCGACGTCCCACAATGAGATCAGTACGGCACTGAGATGTCGAAGTTTCATCAGATCGACTGTTATGGAGCCGGCCAGCGCCTTCAAGTCCATTCGAATCTGCTCTCGACGACCTTGCCTTCCTCCCCGGAGGTCGGCTCGCGGTATCGAAATGCTCAAGATGACCGGATCGCAATAGTCGGCAAGCTGCTTTGCCTTTTGGCTGATGCGCGCCAAGACTCGGCGCGTCAAGATCGCACTGCGATCCATTTCTTCTTCGGCCTCCTCGTCTCTCATGATCCCACGCATAGGCAGCCGTCGTCGTTCAGCCGAACCTACCATCGCCGTCACTTCGACAAAGAACCGTTCCGATCCCAGGCGGCATTCCAAATCGGCGGTTCTCGCTTGCGACTCAGGTAGAAACGCGACCCGGAGTCCGACGCGAATCAGCTGCGTAGCCAGCTCCAGTTCCGCCAACGCAGATTCCTGCACACCGAGATCATGATGAGCCAAGCGATGAAGAAGCCGTCCGAGCCGCAGGTGGCTTGAGTGGTCGGCACAGTGCCGATGCAGGAGACTCCAGTGATCATTAAGTTGGCATGGAAGCTCCTCTGGCGAATGACGCTTCCAAACGACAGCGGGACCGGGGAAGCCGTGCCATCGGGAATGGACTCTCATTGTGCGTCGTGGCCGCCAGCGTGCCATCACTTTTCCATTCCAGTTCATGAAGTGTCGCTTCACGAGCGACCCAAGTCGTTTATGGGGTCGGCTCGGCGCCTTCGTCGTCATCCCCTGACTCGCCCAAGACTTCCGGTTGTCGAGCAAGACATTCGTCATACACTTCATCCAACCATCGCCCTGCACATCCCAAGATTTCTCGCACCAACGGCTCCGGCTGTCCTGTTCGCTTGATCGTCCATTGTGAAACATATTCGAGGAGCGCTTCCCGCTCCAAGGGCACGGTCGAATGCGCGGCCATGGCAGACAGTTCTCCGAGACCTGTGTGAAGAATGTCCGACACCGTGTCCCGTGCGTACGATGTGCTTGCAGTCACATATTGAACAACACGATGGAGTTCGTGGTCGTTCATGTTGCAGTCCGTGGAAACAATCTTTGCACCATGACGATTGACTGTCAACGGAGCTGTGCTTCCCTCTGATTCTGATGATTTTCTCCAATCACAGCACAGCCAGATGATAAGATGCAATTTGCTCGCCGCTTGGCAGCTACGCAAAGGAGATCGAGCATGATCGCGAAACGGCCGGTTCGGCACAAGACTTCATCCCTTGTGGTATCTGACCGGTGGGACCTCACCCACCTCGCCAAGAACCCACTGAATGACTTGGAGCGGCATTTGAAAGCGCTTGATGCACAAGTTGTACAGGTTGAGTCATCTCGACCTCGGCTCCAGGCAACAATGGCGAGTTCCGATTTTCGATCGATCCTGACGCTTACCGAGTCGATCGCGGAGAGCTCCGCCCGGCTTGGCGCATTCGCGTACCTCTGGTTTTCGGAAGACACCAAAAACACCAACGCGCGCTCGTTTAAGTCTCAAGTGGAGGAGCGGCTCACCGCCGTACACAATCGCCTGCTCTTTCTTGACCTCTGGTGGCAGGGAGTAGATCGCGAGAATGCGGCAAGGCTGATGGCCGACGCCGGCGATCTTCGATACTACCTGGAAACCATCAGACGTTACACACCTCACACACTTTCTGAATCGGAGGAGAAGATCATCAATGTCAAGAATGTGACCGGCCGGAGTGCCGTCAACACACTCTATGATGTCGTGACCAATGGATTGACATTCACCATGAAGATCGGCGGGAAGACACACACCATGAACCGCGAGCAACTCATGAGCCACGTGCGGAACTCCAAGGCATCCATCCGCCAGGCCGCCTACAGAGAACTCTATCGTGTGTTCTCAACCCAACGTGACCTGCTCGGAGAGATATATCGAACCCTCGTGAACGACTGGAAATCCGAGAACGTCGAACTCCGGGGGTTTGCTTCTCCCATCGCAACCCGCAACCTCGGCAATGATGTGCCGGACCAAGCCGTCGACGTGCTATTGTCCACCTGTGCCAAAAATGCCGAGATCTTCCAGACCTACTTCAAACTGAAGGCGAAGATCTGCAAAATCTCCCCCATGAATCGGTATCATATCTATGCTCCCCATCAGGCAGACACCAAGAAATATAGATACGCTGATGCCGTCACCATGGTGCTGGGCGCCTATCGAGGATTTTCTCCCCAGCTAGCAGACCTAACCGAACAGGTGTTGAGAGAACGGCACATCGATGGGCCGACACGTCCCGGCAAACTGGGCGGCGCGTATTGCTACAGCGTGGTGCCGGGCCTCACTCCCTATGTCATGCTGAACTTTACCGGAGAAGCCCGAGACATCGCCACCATGGCTCATGAGCTCGGTCATGCCGTCCATGGAATGATGGCAAAAGACCATTCCATCTTTACCTTCCATTCAACCCTTCCATTGGCGGAAACAGCTTCCGTCTTCGGCGAACGTATTCTCTCCGACACTCTCATGTCGAACGAGCGCAACAAAGCCGTTCGACAGGGCTTGCTCATGAGTCAACTGGATGACATCTATGCAACCGTGCTACGACAGGCCTATTTCATTCGCTTCGAGCAAGCAGCGCATCAAATGGTGGCGGAAGGAGCAACGGGAGACCAACTTGCACGAGCCTATCTCTCAGAACTGAAGCAGCAATTCGGCAAAACCGTAAAAGTACCGGACGAGTTTCAATGGGAATGGCTTATGATTCCCCATCTCTTCGCCAGCCCGTTCTATTGCTATGCCTATAGCTTCGGCAATCTGCTCGTCTTGGCCTTATACAGAATGTACAAGGAGCAAGGAAAATCATTTGTCCCAAAGTATCTGGACTTGCTCGCGACGGGCGGATCTCAATCACCTCAAGCCATTCTCAGCAAATTAGGTGTAGATATGACATCTGCAGCCTTTTGGCAATCAGGATTCGATACCATTGAGAACATGGTACAACAGTTGGAAGAAACTCTTTCATAGACCTATCTCATTGATGAATAACGACTAACCTGACGTCCAATCAGACTGCATGAGAAGACTTGACAGAATCGTTCTGCAATGGCACAATGATAATGCTTCTCATAATCGCTCAATGGGTGATTAAAATGTTCGTTTGCTTGTGCCGAGGAATCACTGAATCAGATGTTCGTGAGGCGGGGCGAGCGGGGTTTGTGATGCCCTGTCAGCTTAAGTCAAAATTTGGCCTCAAGCAGAGCGGCAGCTGCGGTCGCTGCGCAAAAAATATCCATGAATTTGTCGAGCTCGCTGTCCAAGGCGCATCGGCCGGCACAAGGGACCTGTAGGTAGAATTCCCCTCCTTCTCTTCCCACCTGTTAATTCACAGAAGAGGTTCCGATGCTCTTCATCCACAATAATTCAACGTGGAGAACCGATCTTGATGAGCTTCGTCACATCGGCAACGCGCTGGCCTAAGGCTTTGGCCTCAGCGAGCTCTTTGTCATCGATTCCTGGACTCTCTCCCTCGGTTGTGGCCGACGCTCCAAAGGCTCCACCGCCGCTCACCACAATCATCTGATTTCCCAGCATCGCGGCGAGGATGGTCAACATCGTAATCTCTTTCCCGCTTGAGATCTGCCCTCCCGTGGCAAAGGCAGCCCCTACCTTGTTTTTCATCTTGAATTCTGGAAAGACGCCGAATTTGAACTGCCAATTATCGAAGAAAGTCTTCACCTCTCCGGACATGTTGGACCAATAGACCGGAGAACCGACCACAACGGCATCGGAGGAAAATAGATCTTCCGCTGTCACTTTCTCCACACGCTTCAAAACAATCTGAGCACCAGAAACCGACTTTGCTCCTGCCACCACCGCTTCCGCCATACGCTCGGTGTTTCCTGAAAGCGAATGATAAGTCACAAGGATCTTGATCGCAGGCGAGGATTCGTCCGCCCAGGACCAAGACACGTAGCCGGTGCAAAGAGTGACCACCGCCAATGCAATGGCTAGGAGATGCCGTGATTCACTGGAGACATGAGTCTTGGTGAAGTATGACGACACAACGTTACAATCCGGATAGAACGAATATGGAAGGGGTTAGTGCCGAATCGTCTCTTCCTCCATGTGCTCCTCAACCGACACTTCTGTCAGCGTTCCTCGGTAGGTACAGCGATGGCACCGAATTCGCCATTCTTCAATCCATTTCTCTTGGACGTAAGATTGGCGACATCCGGGACAGACAAATACGCCTTTTTTATATAACACCCGTCGTTTTTCCTGCATGGTCCCCTCTTTCTCGCGGAGCGTGAGGATGGCACATTGCCCGAAAGGATTGCAAGATTGACGGAAAAAAATGATGCTATCTGATCGCAATAGTTCCCATGCATTCCTTGACTGAGGCAGGATGGATGGCTACGATGCGCACCATGCCTTTGTGGAGATCAACTCGCTTCCCTCTGTGTTCCATGGGGCTGATTGGATCACTCCTCTTCGGTATGCCGACATCCAACGCCTCTGACGGAGGGCTCGTACATATTCAGACGCCCTCAGGCATCACGATCCATGCCGAGGTCGCAGATACGCCACTGAAGCGCGCGGTCGGCTTGATGTATCGGGATCACCTCAAGAAAGACCATGGGATGTTATTTTTCTTCAGTCAACCGCAAGCCTGGTCGTTTTGGATGAAAAACACCAAGATCGCACTCGATCTGATTTGGCTGGACGCCAAAAAGCGGGTCACCCATGTTGAACGCAACGTTCCGATTTGCACGAAGACCGACGACTCCTGTCCTCAATATCGCCCAAACAGCGATGATGCGATGTACGTGCTTGAAATTGTCGGGGGTACAGTCGACGGGTACAAGATTGAGAAAGGGACAAAACTGCCATTCGGCCAGCCCTAGTACCTTCTCTCAGCACGCTGCCTTTATGATCGTTCCTGCCAGGACCGAACGCGCCGTGCCGTAATCACACCGCCTACCCGTTCAATGGTTTTCAGCACGCGATTCAGGTGAGCTGTATCGTCGATTTCGACGACAAAATTCAGTTCCGCTTTCCGGTCTTCCCGGGTGATGATTTCGGCGCGGCTGATATTCGCTTTACATTCGGCGATAGCTGAGGAGACGTTCGCCAACACTCCCGGCTTATCCTCCGCGATGACGGCTATTTTTACCGCATGCTGACTCGGCGTAGCCGTATCCCACTCCACCTCCACCAACCGTTCTCGATCATAATCCAACGCTTCCAGGTTGGGACAATCGACCGAATGGATCGTGAGGCCTCTTCCGCGCGTGATGTATCCCAAGATCTTGTCGCCGGGAACCGGATTACAGCATCGCGACAGTTGCATCAGCAGATCGCGCCCCCCCTTCACTTGGACGCCCGGCTCCTCTCCTCTCGCACTGACGGTTTTGGGGGCGCTGACAGGTTCGGACTGAGTCTGAGCACCAGCGGAGATCGGAGCCGTCAACCGTCCAATGAGTTGAGCCGTTGCGAGGTGACCGAATCCCACGGCCGCTGCAAGCTCGTCAATCGTTGCATAGCCTTCTCGCTTGGCCATTTCGAGCAGGGCATCCGACTTGAGGACTTGCGACGGAGCCATGCCATGTCGACGAATCTCTGTTTCGAGCAAACGCCAACCGATTTCCAAGCTTCGTTTCTGTTCCTCCGCCTTGATCCAATGTTTAATCTTTGTCTTCGCCCGAGACGTGCGTACGAACTTGAGCCAATCCTTGTGCGGAGTCTGGTTCGGAGATGTCAGAATTTCGATGGTGTCGCCGCTCGCCACCTCATACTTGAGCGGAACGATCTTCCCGTTGACCTTCGCCCCGACGCAATGGTCGCCGACTTCTGTGTGAATCGCATAGGCAAAGTCTACCGGCGTAGCCCCTTTAGGCAGTTCTTTGACGATTCCCTTGGGGGTAAAGACATAGACCACGTCGTGAAACAACTCAAGCTTCACGGAATCCATAAATTGTCGATTGTCCGGTAGATCTTGTTGCCATTCGATGAACTGCCTCAGCCACCCGAAAGCCTTGCCGTCTTTATCATGCACTTTCCCCTGTTCTTTATACTTCCAATGCGCGGCAATCCCGTACTCGGCCACGCGATGCATCTCTTCGGTGCGGATTTGAAACTCTACGTGCTCACCCTTCGGCCCGACCACGGTTGTATGGAGAGATTGATAGAGATTCGATTTGGGGATCGCGATGTAATCCTTGAAGCGGCCCGGCAGCGGCCGCCACAACGAATGGATGACGCCCAACAGCGCGTAGCAGTTCATCTTTGTATCGGTAATGATCCGCAAGGCGGTAAGATCGTAGACCTCCTCGAAGGAGATCGATTGCTTCTTCATTTTTTGATAGATACCGTAGAGGTGTTTCGGTCTCCCGTACACTGCTCCGACAAGCCCATTCTCTTTCAGAGCACTCTCGACGAGCGCTTGTACCTCCTGGATATACTGCCGGCGATCTTCATCACGCTTCGCCACGCACACCCGTAAGGTTTCATAGACATCCGGCTTGAGATGTTTCAGACACAAATCCTCCAGTTCGTTCTTCACCCAGCTGATTCCGATGCGATTCGCTAAAGGCGCATAGATCTCCAACGTCTCTTGCGCGATTTCTTGCCGTCTTTTCTCACTGAGATGCTCCAGGGTTCGCATGTTGTGGAGCCGATCGGCCAGTTTGATGATCACGACGCGAATGTCGTCCGCCATCGAGAGCACCATCTTGCGGAAATTTTCAGCCTGTTTTTCTTCGGAACTCTTAAAGGTGATCTTCCCGATCTTTGTCACCCCATTGACGAGATGAACGACTTCCTTCCCGAATTCCCTCTGAAGTTCATCAGCCGTCGCGACCGTATCTTCCAGCGTATCGTGTAAAAGCCCGGCCACGATCGCGGTGATATCGGTTTTCAAAGACGTCAGCACTCCAGCCACCGCCACAGGATGCTTCACATAGGGCTCTCCGGATCGGCGCATTTGTCCTTCATGCGCCCTCACGGAAAACTCATACGCCTTCCGTACCACGCCGAGATCAGCGTCAGGCTGATAGTCTTGCAAACGATCCAGCAATTGGTCGAGGCTCGTCACGGTTTCGTACATCTTCTATGACTCACGGTCTGCCGCCCGTATATCTCGGAGGCGCAGTTGAATCCGATCATAACCGTTCCAGTGATTCAGTTCCGGCGTAAACGCGACGTCGATCGGTGTCTTGAGAGATAATCCATGCTCCTCCAACGATTTCATCCCGAATCCAATACTATCAAACGGTACCGACCCTCCCTGGCGGACAGTCATCTTCAAATGCTTCTCTCCGACCATTCGAGCGTTGAGCACGTCCAGACCCTTGACAGCGAACGTCGGCTCTGGATTTCCAGCCCCGAATGGATGCAGCGTCCCGATCTCCCGAATCAACTGCAACGTGACCTCGTTCAGCCGAACTTCTGAATCCACATGCAGCATGGGAACACTTTGGGTCTCTCGGATCCATGTCTCAGCGATTTCGGAAAACCGGTCGGAAAATTCAGGCAACCGCGCCTCCTGAATCGTGATTCCGGCCGCGCTAGGATGGCCACCGAATGCCATGAGCAAATCTCGACAGGCCGTTAAGGTCCGATACAAGTCGAATCCAAGCACAGTCCGTGCCGACCCTTTTCCGATACCCTGTTCATCCACTGCAATCACGACCGTCGGACGATGGAACCGTTCCATGATACGGGCGGCCACGATACCGACGACCCCGAGGTGCCATCCCCGTGCATACAACACAATGCCGCCAGGCCACTCCCGTGCTTCCACCTGAGCTAACGCTTCCTGTAGGATCTCAGCCTCGAGATCCCGGCGGGCCCGATTCAACTGCTCCAAATCTTCAGCCAACTCTTTGGCTTCCCGTTCAGACTCCGTCGTCAGAAGTCTGACGCCTTTGATAGCCTCATCTAGTCGACCTGCAGCATTGAGTCGAGGTCCGAGTTTAAATGCGATGGTTTCCGCCGTGCATTCACGACTGATACCGGCGACATGCTTCAAGGCTCGTATGCCGCAACGCGCCCCTCGTGAAATCCGAGCGAGGCCTTCTCGAACGAATAATCGATTTTCGTCTTGTAGCGGAACCACGTCAGCGATCGTCGCAAGCGCGACCAAATCCAATAGCGACTCCACAGGCACCGAACCGGAGCCATACTTTCCGTCATAAGCCTGAGCAACCTTGTATGCCAGACCACCAGAACAAAGCCCGTGAAAGGGATACCGAGCTTCGGGCCGATGCGGATTCATCACTGCCAAAGCCGGCGGCATCTCCATATCGCTCTGATGGTGGTCGGTCACGACGACATCGATTCCAAATTGATTGGCAAGGGTAATCTCACGATGCGACGTGGTCCCGCAATCGGAAGTCACCAACAAGGAGACCCCCTCCTTCGCCAAGGTCCGAACGGCACTCTCATTGAGTCCATATCCTTCACGCAGACGATGAGGAACATAGGCTCGGACTTCGGCACCGAGCCTACGGAAAAATGAAAGATAAATGCTCGTGGCGGACATGCCGTCCACATCGTAATCGCCATAAAAACAGACGATCTCGCGCCGTTGCATGGCCTGATACAAGCGGTCAACCGCCGATTCCATATCGGGAATCAAGAAAGGATCATGGGTTCGGAGAGGAGACATCCAGGCTGTCGCCTGGTCCACGGTCGTGACACCTCGGTTGAGTAACAACGAGGCAGTAGCCGATGAGATAGATAAGGCTTGTGATAAGAAGCCTCGTTGAATTGGATCGACCTGGCGAAGGACCCAAAGCTTAGACTTCATCCTCGCCTCCTTAAGGGCCTGCGCCATGTCATACTTCAAACCACGAGTCTCAGAGGAACGACGAAGACTGTAATAAGTCGCTTCTTCTTTGTCAAACCGATGGGTTTGGAGGAGGCGTAGGATGAAGTTAGCGGGAGAGAGGAGATGGGAGTATCGCTATTCTCCTCCTTTTTGAACGTAGTTCTTCACAAATTCTTCAGCGTTCTTTTCAAGGACATCATCAATCTCATCAACCAACTTATCGATATCTTCCTTCAGTTTCTTGCCCGTCTCGACCACCTTGGGGTTGGCTTTGACATCCTCCTTACCCTGCGGTTCTCGTCGCGGCTCTTGCTTCCGTTCCTGCTTTTCCATTCGAGCACCTCCCGTAGATCTGGGAAACCCTCGCGATCAGCCAGCAACTGCCATCGATGAACTCACCATACTCCAGGGTACCGAAACCCGTCAAGACAAGGGGAGAAACGAAAAGCGCCGTGCCCCAGTCGAGACGCGGCGCTTCATCACACGAATCAGTCTGTGTTATCGAGCACTCAACAACCGATCACACGATCAGCGATACGATGAGCAATGCGACGATATTGATGACCTTGATCATCGGATTCACGGCAGGCCCCGCTGTATCCTTGTACGGATCACCGACCGTATCACCGGTGACTGCCGCCTTGTGGGTCTCGCTCCCCTTTTTGCCCTGCTCTTCGATAAACTTCTTGGCGTTGTCCCAGGCACCGCCACCGCTCGTCATTGAAATCGCAACGAACAGGCCGGTCACGATGCTGCCAACCAGCACGCCGCCAAGCGCCTGCGGACCGAGGATTAAGCCCACCAGAATCGGCGACACCACAGGAATCAAGCCGGGGATCATCATTTTCTGAATCGCCGCTTGGGTCACGATGTCGACACAGGTGCCGTACTCCGGCTTCCCCGTGCCTTCCATAATGCCCTTGATCGTCCGGAACTGCCGCCGCACTTCTTCCACGATCAAACCGCCGGCTTCGCCCACGGCCCTCATACAGAGCGCGCCAAAGATGAAGGGCAACATGCCGCCGAGGAACAGGCCGACCAACACTTTCGGGTTGGACAGGTCAAACGCTGCCAGCGCGGGATTGTGCGCCGCCACTTCACGGGAATATTCCGCGAACAACACCACCGCCGCCAACGCGGCTGACCCAATCGCATAGCCTTTCGTCACCGCCTTGGTCGTATTGCCAACCGCATCCAATGGATCGGTGATGTCTCGCACTTCCTTACCCAAATGCGACATTTCGGCAATGCCGCCCGCATTGTCCGTGATCGGACCAAACGCATCGATCGCCACAACAATCCCAGCCATCGACAGCATCGAGACCGCCGCCACCGCCACGCCATACAACCCGCCGGACTCCGCGCCACCGCAAACCCAGAAGCTCCCCAAGATCGCCGCCGCAATCACCACCACCGGGGCCGCAGTCGACTGCATGCCGACCGCCAGGCCCGCGATGATATTCGTCGCATGGCCGGTCTCACTGGCCTTCGCGATGTATTTAACCGGCTCATAGTTCTTGGACGTGTAGTAGTCGGTAATGAACACGAGCGCCAACGTGACGGCCAATCCAATCAACGCCGCGAAGTAGTAGCTCATCCCACTGACTCCACCTACGCCGTCCATGATCTTTGAGGTAATCGGGAAAAACGCGATGGCTGCAATGCCACCAGCCACGAATAGGCCTTTGTAGAGCGCCGTCATGATCTCGCCACCTGGACTCACCTTTACAAACAGAATGCCGATGATTGTGGCGAAAATCGTCACGCCACCTAGGGCCAATGGATAGAGAATTGGGGCGGTGGTTCCCTTGAACATCGTAAATGCCAGCACCATCGCCGCCACCGTCGTCACGGCATAGGTTTCAAACAAATCTGCCGCCATGCCGGCGCAGTCGCCCACATTGTCGCCCACGTTGTCCGCAATGACCGCCGGATTCCGCGGATCGTCTTCCGGAATTCCCGCTTCGACCTTACCGACGAGATCCGCGCCCACATCCGCCGCCTTGGTGTAGATGCCGCCACCGACACGGGCAAATACCGAGATCAAGCTGCCGCCGAATCCAAGACTCAGCAAGGCATGAATGGCTTTCTCTTGCCCAGCTATTGATTGCGCAATCATATAGAAGGTCGTAATCGCCAAAAGTCCCAGGCCGATCAACAACAGACCCGTCACGGCACCCCCTCGAAACGCGACGGTCAAGGCGGCATTCATGCCATTATGCGCTGCTTGTGCTGTCCGCACATTGGCGCGGACGGCGATAATCATGCCAACATAGCCGGCGATGGCCGAAGCACCGGCTCCGACTAAAAAACCGACCGCAGTAAGCAGACCAAATTTATCCGACAGGGCTCCAGCCGCCGCTAGAATGACGAACAGGCCCGCAGCGACATAACCCACGGTCTTGTACTGTCGATTCATGTAGGCGCCGGCCCCTTCTTGAATGGCTTTTGCGATTTCCTGCATCTTGGCGTTGCCGGCGTCGAGCTTGAACACCCACATCGCGAGGTACAACCCGTAGGCAATACCAGCCAGGGCCGCTATGAGGGCAAACGTTACAATAGCTGAGTCACTCACGGGACATCCTCCTGCTGGTTAAACAGACTCCTTGTGTCACACGGCTCTCCGTGGCTTCAACCCATCCAAAGTGCATGCGTGAGTGGGTAAATCCAAGGCGGGCGGAGTCGAACTCGAAGCTAACCACCCGAAAAGCTTCGCCATTCTATAGAGTCGCACTAAGCGGATCAAGATAAAAGACTGCCAACTTAGAAAACAGTTTCCCATCCCAGTTCATAGATAAGGGGTGTTGGCGCTTGCCAATCGCCTATTTGCGAGATGCGTCTGTCACGCTCAGTTGGACTAGGGATTTTTCACCAGGGAAAATGATAGGATATCGGTCATTTTTCACCCAGGTCAAAGATTTACCCATGAGACAAATCGTCGTCTGCATGATTCTTGGTATATGGGTTGTCGGCCTCTTGGCTGCCTGTAATGGCGACAGTGAGACACAGGACACCGCCCCGACCTCAACCACTCTGAAGCTTCAAACCATCGCAAGCAACCTTACCTCTCCGGTATTCCTGACTGCCCCTCGTGGCGATGCGAATCGCTTGTTTGTCGTGGAACAGGGAGGCACCATTAAAGTTCTCGATCGGACAACCGGCAACATGCTCTCGACATTTCTGACACTGACCGGCATCGTGAGTGGGGGAGAACAAGGATTGCTGGGTCTGGCCTTTGATCCAAACTATACTGCCAACGGTCGGTTCTACATCCACTATACCAATGCCAATGGCGCAATCACTGTCGCTCGGTTTGTCGTGTCGTCAACCGACGCCAATGTAGCCGAGCCTGCATCGCAGGTCATCTTAGTGACCATTCCCCATCCAACCTTCGCGAACCACAACGGAGGCATGTTGGCGTTCGGACCGGACGGTTGTCTGTACGCAGGAATTGGAGATGGGGGAGGTTCAGGGGATCCGAACAATAACGCCCAGAATCTCGCAAGCCGGCTGGGAAAACTCCTTCGGATCGATCCGACCACCGGAGCAGCCTGCAGCAGCGGCACACTCAACCCTTTTGTCCTCAGCGGCGATCAGCTGATCTGGAGTTATGGGCTACGTAATCCCTGGCGCTTTTCGTTCGATGGAGACGATCTCTACATCGGCGACGTCGGCCAAGACGCCCGCGAAGAAATCGATGTGTCGGCAGGCCCAAACGCCGGGAGAGGACTCAATTACGGCTGGCGACTGATGGAGGGATCACTCTGTTTTAACCCAACCACCAACTGTAATAACGGTGCGCTCACATTGCCGATTCTCGAGTACACGCACGACAACGGAGCCTGCTCCGTCACCGGCGGTTACGTCTATCGCGGCCAAGCAGCACCGACAATACAAGGGACCTATTTCTATGCCGATTTTTGCGGCGGCTTTGTCCGCAGTTTCCGTTTCCACAACGGCTCGGCTCTTGAACGAACAGAGTGGCCCTTGCTGGCTACTCCTTCGATCACCAGTTTCGGCCAGGATGACTCGGGAGAGCTCTATATTCTGACCAAGAGTGGCAAGGTGTTTCGGATCATCCCGAACTAATACTCCCTCAATTTGTCCCGCGATTCGGCCACTCCCTTTGAACCGGTTTACGAGCGCCCTCTACTTTGTTATAGTTCCGCGTGAGGAGTCCTATGGGATTCGAACCGAATTACATCATTATTGATGGACAGACTTTTACCAAGGCCAAACTGGCCTTAGATAATCACGTCTACAAAAACTGTCAGATCGACGACTGCGATCTTTATTTTAGTGGTGGGCAGTATGAACTCCTCGACACTCACATCACCAACTCTCGCCTGATCCTGAACCACCCGGCCAAGGGCATTTACAATGCCTTGCAGATCTTTAAAATGAAATCACCCGGATCTCGCATCATCTTCGAGTAATCTCTCGAAGCAGGCTATTCTTGTCCTATAGCTACGATTACACAAGGGCCACCGCCGGGGGAAGCGCCTCCAGGCGATACTGGCGCCTCATGAAGATGAGTCTGACCCGTCTCGTGCGAACCAAGACCTTCCAGTTCGACGGTCGGGAGTACGAGTACCTGTACCATCCGTATAACAAGACCTGGAAAAATGAGCGGGGTGTCGAGATCCCCATCTTCCGTGAACTCCTCCTAAAACATGAAGGCAAGCGGGTGCTCGAAGTGGGCAATGTCTTATCTCACTATTTTCCCATTCATCATGAGGTCGTCGACAAATATGAGGTCAGCTCCGGCGTCATCAATCAGGATATCGTCGAGTTTGTCCCTCAGGATAAATACGATCTGATCATCAGCATCTCGACCTTGGAGCATGTCGGCTGGGACGAACAGCCACAGGAACCAATCAAACTGCTGCGGGCAATCGATCATCTGCGATCCGCCTGCCTGACCACATCCGGCAAACTCGTGGCCAGCTTGCCCATCGGTTACAACCGTTACTTCGATTATTTGCAGAACCGCGGTAAGAGTCCGTTCACAACCCAGCATTTTCTCAAGCGGATTTCCAAGAAGAACTATTGGGCTGAATCAGATTGGGAGAGCTGCCGTACCGCGCCCTATGGACGATCCGTTGCAAATGCTCTTTGTATCGGTATCATCCGAGGATAGTGCCGTAGAGTTTCGTTATGACTGAGCCGCTATACGAGTCATGCTTGATATTCTTCACTTCTTCAGAACCATTGCACAAACCTCCGCTACCGCTCGAAGGCCGCTTTCCACAGCCCCATTCATGTAGCCCTGCCAGTTCACGCTCGTGTGTTCTCCCACAAAGATGATCCGTCCATGCGACCGGGCAAGCCAGTCGCGGAGGCGGGGATCGAAACCAGGGTCGAAATAAGCATAGCCGCCCTGCGCCCATGCATCGTCTTCCCAGGTCACGATTCGGCTATGGAGCAGAGTAGCCGATCGGCTTCCCATCCAGTCCAATGCATCCACCAATCCCTCCACCCCACACTGCGCCACAATTTTTTGGGTATCCTCACTGGCCTGTCCGCCGGCCATCATGGTCAGAATTCCGGCCTCGCCTGCCTGTTCTTCGTTGGCATCCCAAAATGCGCCGGTCGGTGCATCCGTCCCACATGCCAGCGACCTTCCTTTCTTTCTCCAGAACGATTTGTCGAACTGCAAGAGCGCTTTCGTCGTCCTGCCGTACTTCAAAGAGTGAATGGCGCGGGCTTGCATAGCTGGTAGCGGGGGCTGCATATGGATGGATCGCAACGTGGTAGTCGGCACAGCAAGAACGACATACTTTCCCAGTATCAACGATTCTTGTCCATTCGGTGTCTCAACGTTCACTCGAACCGAATTGCGGTCCTGAGAAATGGCCCGCACCACACTGTTGAGTCTCAGATCCTCCCGTAGATGTTCGGCAAGAGCAAGTGGGAGTCGGTCGTTTCCTCCTTCAACTCGATACATGGTTGCTTGCCCCGACACATCGCCGGCGAGTTGATCGACGAGTGCCAACAAGGAAAGCTCTTCTGGATCTGCCAGGAAAAATCCACGTAAGCCCCGCACAACAGCCCTCATTGTGCTATCGGCTTTGACCTCGTCCAACCATTGGGCCACCGATTGCCGAGCCAGCTGTCCTGCAATCGGACTGTCCCATCGCTTGTCGGCTGCTCGATAGGCAGCGACCAGCGGATAGAGCACACGAGCCAACGCATCCCATGCCTTTTCGCCCGATAGAATGTGTCGCCGTTTCCGGCCAGGACCTGGATGGCGAACGAAGGCAAAGCCCTGTCGTAGGATGGGACGCAAGGTCAGTCCCTGTTCCTCAACTAATCGTTGAATCTCATGTTGGCCTTCATCGATGAAGTCGGCCCCCGCTTCGGCATGTTGCCCCTGAGCAAAGGCTCCTCTGATTGTGAGGACGCGCCCTCCGACTCGATCGCGAGCTTCGATCAATGAGACCTTCGCACCCGCCTCCTTGAGCTTCACCGCAGCAGTCAGACCTGCCAGGCCCGCTCCCACAACGATGACCTTCGTGCCTCGACGTATCGATTGCCTCGTACATTTCATTGGAATGATTGACTAAGAGTTTCGGTCTCAGTCTAGCCTTAGCATGTGGTGGGATGCCACAGTTGGGCTCCCTAGGCCCATTCTTCTGATGCTGCGCCGTGATGTACTGCTTCTTTGACAGACCGTCTACTGATTGAGTATCATTCAAGTTGGACTCGGAAACAGAGTCCCTTCTATGCCGACAACTGCCACGAAACTCACACTGGAATACTGGAAAGATGCTGACTGGTATGTGGGCCAACTTCGTGAAATGCCTGGGGTCATCAGTCAAGGAGCCACGCTGAAGGAACTCGAGGAAAATATCCAGGACGCCTACCAGCTCATGATCAAAGAACACCCCGCCCAGCCGCCCGCCGGCGAGCCAAAACCAAACTGATCGCCCTCACTGCGTGAAACGCCGAGCCTTTGTTCACACGCTTGAGACACTCGGCTGCACGCTCAAAAGATCCGGGGCCAAACACGATGTTTATTTCAATCCCCGCAATGGCCTCTCGACCACCGTCCCGCGCCACCAGGAACTCGCCGATACCCTCTGCAAAACGATTTTGAACAACTTGGGTTGAAGAATCGGCAAGCTTGACCGATCGTGTAAGCCCACTAAACTCCTCTCCCCGGACTGTGGGACCACTCACAATTTGGAGACGCACAGAACAAGATCTGACCCCAAACTTGCTGCGTTCTTAAACGGATTTCCAAGCAGAATTAGACCTCTTGCATAACCTCATGGCGTCATGTCTCTGTTGTAGCAGGCCGCGATCAGAGTGAAGCGTAATCCGAAGCGTTTTCTGCGGTTTCGGTATCGGTCAGACACGATCTTGAAG
>Ga0134128_10001888_pt1 | contig 26470 bp, 20 predicted proteins | sample KB31754_FD_96462 | JGI IMG/M metagenome (GOLD analysis project Ga0134128, IMG submission 96462) | Terrestrial soil microbial communities with excess Nitrogen fertilizer from Kellogg Biological Station, Michigan, USA - KB3-175-4 | ecosystem: Environmental > Terrestrial > Soil > Unclassified ...
GGTATCGGCGGCTACCACCTTCACGCGCCCCAGGCTGATGCCCAGCACCTCGGCCACAACCTGCGCAACCATGGTGTCCGATCCCTGTCCGATATCCGATGCTCCCGTGTACACCACCACGCCGCCATCGCGATCAATCTTGATGTTCACCGTCGAATGCGGCATGTCCGAGCGGATAATGCTGTTGGCCGCACCGCTCACATAATGGCTACAGGCGATGCCGAGCCCGCGGCTCTTCGCCAGGTGCCCTTTGCGCATTTTCCAGCCCGAGCGCTGCACCACTTTCTCAATGCATTCAGGTAGCCCGTAGCTCTGCACGCGCAGATTATTCACGGTAATGCAGGGCGGCTTCAGCAGATTGCGCTGGCGAATCTCCGCCGGATCGATGACCAGCCGGTCGGCCAACTCGTCCAGCGCCGATTCAAAGGCGAACCGAACATTCACCGTGCCGTGGCCCCGCATGGCCCCACAGGCGGGCTTGTTGGTCAGCACGCGATAGCCGTCATAGCGAATGTTTGGAATATCGTAGAGCGCGCCCAGCAGCGCGCCCGAGTAAAGGATCGTGACCACGCCGTAGGAGCAATACGCACCGCCGTCCTGGATCACCCTGGCAGCAACCGCGGTGATCCGGCCGTCCTTCTTCGCGCCCACCTTCAAATCCACAATCGTCCGCGGCCGTCCGCGATGCGCCCAGAAAACCTCTTCCCGCGTGTAGGTGATCTTGACCGGCGCTTTGGCTTTGCGCGCCGCCACTGCCGCAATGATTTCCAGGGGGATCACTTCGCTCTTGCCGCCGAACCCGCCGCCCACCAGCGGCTTGATCACCCTGATTTGTGCCATCGGCATCTCCAGCACAATCGAGAGCTTGTGCTGCAGGTAATAGGGCACTTGGGTGGACGACCAGACCGTGAGCCGCCCCGGCTTGCCGGTAAGCGAGTCAATCTCGAAAGCTGCGAGCGTGGAGTGCGGCTCCATGGCCGCGTGGGTCACTTCGCCGGCGATGTAGCGATGGTCGATGGTCACGTCGGCCGCGGAAAAGCCCCGGTCCGGATCGCCGAAAACGTGGTGATAGTCCTTTTCGATATTGTTGGGGCGCTGGGGATGGATCCAGTCCTTCTCCGCCTTCATTGATTCTTCCGGATCAAACCACGCCGGCAGCGGCTCGAAATCCACTTCAATCAGTTCCAGCGCTTTTTCCGCAATGGCTTCGCTCGTGGCCACCACACAGGCGACGTTATCGCCAACGTACCGCACCTTATCCACCGCCAGCGCCGTTTCGTCGTGCCCGACAGGCAGAATGCCGTACTTGTTTGGCGCGTCCGGCCCGGTGATCACGCAGACCACGCCTTCCAGCGCCTCCGCACGCGAGGCGTCAATCTTTTTTATGGTCGCGTGGGGATATGGCGAGTGCAGGATCTTGCCGTACAACATCCCGGGCAGAGACAGGTCGTCCGCATACTTGCCCTGGCCCGTGGTCTTCCCGGCCGAGTCAACCAGCGCGATCCGTTTACCGATGATGGAGAAGTTGCTCATAGCAATCAGCACTCAGCAGTCAGCAGTCAGCATTCAGCCAAACCGATGTGTTGCGAAGTGGAGATCGTGAAGCTGCACTCTGTGTTCCTCCGTATCCTCTGTGGTTCATTTCTTCTCCGCGTCTCCGCGCCTCCGTGGTGAGACTTGGGTTTTGGATCACCCGATCACGCGCGATCACCCGATCACCCGATTGTTCTTCTCGGCCACAATCGCCGCCTTGATCGCCTGATACATCTGGTTGTAGCCCGTGCATCGGCATAAATTCCCGCTCAGCGCGTGACGAATATCTTCTTCACTGGGATCAGGATTCCGGTCCAGCAGCGCCTTCACCGTGATCATGAAGCCCGGCGTGCAGTAGCCGCACTGCGCCCCACCCCAGTCGCCGTAGGCTTTCTGGATCGCCGCCAGAGCCCCGTGATCCGCGATCCCTTCAACGGTCGTGATATCCGGCGTGACCGGACCATTTGCCGACGCGCTCATCGCCAGCATGGTGCAGGAGAGCGTGGGAACGCCATCCACCAGCACCGTGCAAGCGCCGCAGGAAGAGTCGTCGCAGCCGCGCTTGGAGCCGGTGAGCTGCAGATCGCGCCGCAGCACGTCGAGCAGAAGCTCGCTCGGCTCGATGGCCAGCTCGTGCCGGCGTCCGTTCACCCGGAGCTCGATTAATTCTTTCTTCATTCCGCCCTGCGTTGCCTTACGTCCAGCATAAACGTTCTATCCCCGCAATCCAACGTCACATCACGCGCTGGTTTTCCGATCACCCGATCACCCGATGCCCCGATCTCCCGATCTCAGTACCCAAAATCCGTCGCTGCGGCATACGCATGCTGCTTCACCCCGAGGGCCTGCAAGCGTGCGCTGCCCAGAAGCCTCGTGTACTCCTCGCGATCGGCCACACCGTGAATCCACTTCTGCGACCACACATCGAACGCCAGTTGCGTTTTGGTTTCAGCGTGGTATTGCTCAAAGAAGGCGTCATCGCGCTTGTAGCAACCCTGCACGGGCGAAGGATGCGCCCCATAGCGGCACTCCACCACTGCCGATACCAGAAAGCCCGGAATCACCGTGCGGTTGGGATCACTGGCGATGATCTCTTCCGGCACAATCTCTTCCGCGCAGACAATCACCTTCTTCGCCGCCCGCAATGCTTCCAGCATCACGCCAAAATTTCCCCAGCAGTGCGCGTTGCCCTCAGCGTCCGCTCGCTGCACGTGAACAATCGTGACGTCCGGCACAATTGCGCGCACGGCCAGCAGCGTCTCCTTGGGCTCGAAGGGCGAAATGATCTGGTAGAAGAAGTGGTTTCCCTTCGGAACGTCGCTGCCCATCGCCGTACGCGTCGGAAGGAACGGCACGCCCATGGCGCCCGCCTGCAGTCCCAGTGCAATGGTGAAGTTGGTCATGTTGAAGACCTTCAGCTTTTCACCCGGTGTGCCCGGATTCTCCACTTCTGCCGCGTGGCGGAAGTTGTAGCCCGACCCCATCATCACATTGCCCACCCAGGCGGCCACCACGTCCTTCACGCAACCGGCCCCGATGAGCTGATCAAACAGAATGTCCGATATCGGTCCAATCAGCCTCAGCTCGCGCTTCTTCTGCCGAATGATCTCGTGCCCCGCCGCAAACGGAATCATCTGCTCCAGTTGCAGCCCCATGGCCACACTGCTGCCGTCCGGAACCAGCTCCGCGACAGCCTGCCGCATTGTCATCAGTTTCGACATGTTTACAACCCTTCCGTCTTCGCGATCACCCGATCACGGATGATCCGATCACCCGATCTCCCCCTCCCCTCCCGGTTCATCCCCAAATCTAAAGGACTTACGCCAAACAATCCCGGGGTTAACCCCGTTTAACCCCGGCGATAGGTACCTGTGAACCCCGGCATTAACTCAGCCATCCCCGGGGTTGATCCGCCACTCTGCATATACTCCTAAGTCAATGAATACAAATGATTTAGAGTACCACAACCGGAGCAGACCGTCAATAGGAAAAGGCTGAAGGGGCACAGCGCAGGCGTATCGTTGTACTGGCGTATGGACGCGGGGAATGCTTCCGCTCATCGTCTCTGCTCGCCTTGTGATCGTCAGCTCATGGCAATTTCGTGACGGTAGGGATCCCTCGCTGCGCTCGGGATTTACAGAAAAAGCTCACTTCCCTTTCCATTCCGCCTTCCTTTTCTCCATCCAGGCCTGAATCCCCTCTTTCGCATCCTCCGTCTGCATCAACTCTTCGATGTAAATCTTTTCCGCCCGCGCCAGCCCTTTATCCAGATGGATGGAGTCCCAGGCGTAAAAAGCTTTCTTGGCATGCGCCAGCGCCGCCGGGCTCAGATTGAAAAGATGATCTAGCTTGCGCTGGATTGCCCTTTGCAGCTCACCTTCAGCCACTGCCTCATTCGCCAATCCCCACTCGGCCGCTTCCGATCCGGAGAAGATGCGGCCAGTAAAGATCAGGTCCGCTGCGCGCTTCTGCCCCACCAGTGCCGCCAACGCCGTACATGCCACCGGGGGATAGCAGCCGAGCGTGATCTCCGGAAAGCCCCACTTTGCATCCGGCGTGGTGAAACACATGTCGGATACCATCGCCAGCTCTGCGCCGCCACCGAGACATGCGCCGCGTACTTCTGCAATGGTGATTTTGGGAAACTTCACCAGCGCCAGAATCAACCCGTGAAATTTCTGGAACATCGCCGGGACCAGCTCCGGGGTGTGCACTGCCACATCCACCCCGGCCGAAAATGCACGGTCGCTTCCGCCGATCACCACGGCAGAAATCTTCGGCCGCTGGCGCAGACTCTCCAAGGCCTGCGCCATCTCGTCCATCAACTCGAAATCAAAAACATTCAGGGGCGGATGTGTGAAGGTAATGCGCGCAAGCGCACCTTCACACTTCGTAGTCAGGCGATGATCAGGGGATACAGCGCTGGTCATACTCAATTCTCAAGGCGCAACTTAAAAACGATCCTCTGCCTTCCCCGGGCGGGTCATCAACTCGCGAATGGCGTCGTGCGGCGACTTCCCCTGGTTCAGGATGGCATACATCTGCTCAGTAATGGGCATTTCCACGCCATAGCGCTTGCCCAGTCCTATCGCCGCGTTGGTCGTAAGCACTCCTTCCGCTACCATGCCGTGCATGCCGGCGAGGATCGAATCCAGCTTCTGTCCCTGCCCCAACGCAATACCCACACTGCGGTTGCGCGAGAGCCCGCCTGTACACGTGAGCACCAGATCGCCCATCCCGGTGAGGCCGGCCATGGTCTGCGGCTTTGCTCCGCATGCAACCGCAAGCCGCGTGATTTCCACCAGTCCGCGCGTGATCAAGGCGGCCAGAGCGTTGTCGCCGATTCCCAGACCCTCGCAGACGCCGGCGGCAATGGCAATCACATTCTTCAGCGCGCCGCCCAGTTCCACACCGGTGAGATCGTCATTCACGTAAATCCGGAATCCGGGATCGCTGAACTCCTTCTGCACTCTTGCGGCAAGGTCCGCATCGGTCGAAGCCACCGTCACCGCAGTGGGTTTGGACTCCGCCACTTCACGCGCGAACGACGGCCCGCTCAGCGCGGCCACTTTCGGCTTGAACCCGCAATAGCGCGCAACCACTTCATGGATCACTTCGCTGATGCGGAGCAGCGTGTCATTCTCGAGTCCCTTGGTGGCGCTCACAAACAGCATCTCCGGCCGCAGCCACTGCGCCATGTGTTCGAAGCTGCGGCGGCAGTGGTGGGAAGGCATTACGCTCACCACGATCTCGGCGCCATCGAGCGCTTCTCTGAAATCATTGTGGGCTGTAATGCTTCCGGGAAGCTTGATGCCCGGCAGGAATAGCTGGTTGAGATGGCAGGTGTTGACCGAGTCGCAGACCTCTTTCTCCAGGGCCCACAGGCGCACCTGATGTTCGCCGCTACGCGCCGCCACCGTAGCCAGGGCTGTCCCCCATGCTCCGCCGCCGATCACCGCGACGCGGCTCATGCCTCTTTCTCCGTTGCGGGTTTCGGGCTGCCAAAGCGGTGCTCGGTACCGGAAAGCAGCCGGCTGATATTCGCGCGATGCTTGATCACGATCAGCAGCGATATCGCTGACGCGGGAAGCAGCGTCTGCCATTCCGGGCTGGCCAGGAAATAAGCGGCTACCGGGAATGCAACGGCAGCAAGAATCGATCCCAGTGATACATAGCGCGTCGCAACGACGATGAGAATGAAAATCGCCAGCGAGACCAGCACGGCTTTGGGAAACAACACCAGGAACACGCCCAGAGCCGTTGCCACTCCTTTGCCGCCTTTAAACCTCAGCCACACCGGAAACAGGTGCCCAAGCACCGCCGCAAGGGCCGCAGCCGCCATATAAGGCAATGGAGAGCCGGTATCGGGCGCCATCACGCGCGCCAGCAACACGGCAACGGCTCCCTTCAGCGCATCCAGAGCCAGCGTCGCAATGGCCAGGCCTTTCGAGCCGGTGCGCGCCACGTTGGTCGCGCCGATGTTGCCGCTGCCCGTGCTGCGCACATCCTCGCCGCGAAACAACTTCACCAGCACAAAGCCAAACGGAATCGAGCCCAGCAGGTAGGCGATGATGGCGATGATGAGATAAGGCATGGTCATTGGGCTATCGTGTGTTTAACCACTTGTGGAATTGCCAGAAATGCCAAGATTGCCAAAGAATCCAAATTGAGGCGTTTAGCGGGCGTGAGCCAAGCGGGAGCCCGCTGCCGAAATCCTGAGGGCAAAGCCCGAAGGATCCGGAAAAGCAAATTCTGGCAATCTTTGGCACTTTTGGCAGTTCTGGCAATCTTCTCACCCGAGCCCATACCTCTCCAGCTTCGTGTACTTCGAGCCGCCGGGGCCCAACTGGCTGCGAAACAAACAGAACTCGCGAGCAGTCATTGTACCGAACTGGGGTGGCGCTTCCGCCGTAAGCAGCGGCGCAAGTCCTTTCAAGCTGTGCGGATCGCGCATGCCCGCCCTCGCCAGCGTCAGGTGCGGACTGAAGGCCCTTTTTTCCGGCTCGATGCCTAGCTTTTCCATTCTCTCGTCAATCTGCGCGGCAAGGACAGGCAGTTCATCGCCGGCTTGCACGCCCGCCCAAAAGACGCGTGGCGACCGGGAATTTGGGAAAAAACCCACGTCGCCAAAGCTCACGTCGAACGGCGACCCAGTCACATCTGCCAGCGCGCTCTTGATCTCTTCGACTTTCGGGTCCTTCACCTCGCCAATAAACTTGAGCGTCACATGCAGACCTTCCACACGGGCCCATCGTGCATCCCCTGCGTACGACCGCACGCGCTCCATGTATTCGGCGAGCCGTTTGCGAATTTCTCCGGGAATATCGAGCGCGACAAAGAGCCTCATTTCATTAACCTACGCCGAACCATGTCCAGGGCTTGTTGCGTGGCCCACTGGCGTATCCGATTGCGGTCGCCGGGATATTTGCGGTCCGCTACTTCAGTCTTCTTACCGTCCGTCAGCGCAACGTAGACCAGCCCCACGGGTTTTTGCTCAGTTCCGCCTCCGGGACCGGCAACTCCGGTAATCCCCACGCCCAGCGTCGAGTTGCACTTCCTACGAATTCCTTCGGCAAGAGCCGTTGCCACCGGAGCGCTGACCGCGCCATGCTCTTGAATCAACCGTGCAGGGACCTCCGCCAGCGCGGTCTTGACAGAGTTGTCATACACCACAGCGCCGCCCAGAAAATAACGCGAACTGCCCGGGACAGACGTAATGCGTTCCGCCAGCAGCCCTCCGGTACATGACTCCGCCACCGCCAGGGTTGCGCCCTTCATCTCCAGGAAGTAGCCCACGATCTGCTCCATGCTCTCTCCCTTGCTGGAAAAGACCGCGTCATCGAATTCGTCTTCCAGCGCTTCCGCCAGGGAATCAACTTTTTTTTGCGCGGCTTCCAGCGTGTCTGCCTGCGCGCGCAGGTGCAGTTGGATTTCACCCGGAGTGCCGGCCAGGATGGTGGTCTCCACGTCGGTCCGCTTCTTGTAGATGGGCGCGGCGCGGTGATCGGCCATGGACTCGCCGATCATGGCGATCTTCAGCTCGCGCGTGGCAATATGACGGGAAGGCGTCAGCCTGCGCAGCCGGAAGAGGCACTGCTCTTCAAACATGGCTGTGAGTTCATGCGGCGGTCCCGGGAGCAGGATCACAACGGCCTCGCCGCCCTGGTCGTTGATGTGCAGAAACTGTCCCGGCGCGCTGCCGCGCGCATTGGGCAGGACTTCTGCTCCTTCAATCACGTCAGCCTGTTGCTCGTTATTGGGAGACATTTTCCAGCCACGGCTGGCAAAACGTGCGCGCAATGCGGCGATGATCTGCGGATCCCGATGCAGCGGCTTTCGCAAGACTTCAGCGGCGCATTCGCGGGTCAGGTCATCTTCAGTGGGACCCAAACCTCCCATCAGGATGACTATGTCCACGCGTGACAGGGCGGTCTGTATCGCGCACGTGAGATTCTCACGCCGGTCTCCGACCACGCTCTTAAAGCTGACTTCCACGCCCAGTTCATTCAGCTTCTTTGTGAGGTAAAGAGAGTTGGTGTCCTGGCGGAACGGAGTGAGAAGCTCCGAGCCTATGGCAATGATCTCTGCGTTCACACCAGCATTTTAGATGAGAGAAAGCGGCTGAATACCCCAGGCGAGATGGAAAACCGAATTCGTGGTGGCCAGTACCGCGCCTCCGGTCCGGGTAAATGCCAGTCCTACCAGGCCGTGGCCCGAAATAGCGAGAGAAGCTTGCTTCTCCGGCGTGATGCGCACAATCCCGCGCCGGCCCCCGAGGGATGCCGCCACATAGAGATTCCCCTGAGCGTCAAACGCGAGCCCCTGCGGCCGCCCCAGGCCCCGGTAAAACACGTCCACTGTTCCGTGGGAGTCTACCGTATAGACCGCGTCAAAGCTCGAGGTGGTCGGGCCCGTAACGTAAAGCAATCCGTTTGGGGAGAATGCCATGTGGTACGCAGCCACGCTCGGTTCCAGTGTGGCGTAGACAAAAATCTGCCGGTCGGGCGCGATACGCCAGATGGTTCCGCTGCGGTCGCCCACGTAGAGGCTGCCCTCATGGTCAAACGCGATGCCGGTGGCAACGCCCATTCCTTCCGCGTACGTGCTCATGGCTCCCGCGGCGGTAACGCGGTACACGGTCCCGTCATAGCGGGAGGAAACATAGAGCTGTCCCTGGTTGTCAAAAGCCATGCCGGTGGCGTTCATCAGGTCGGACACGAAGGGCTTGACGGTGTAGTTGGTGTCGATTTTGTAGATGGAAACCGGCACCTTCTGGCCGCGTCCGCCGGAAAAAGTCACGTATATATTGCCTTCGAGATCAATGGCCGGATTGGCAACGGGATGCAGGTTCTCCGCCAGCGACTCAGCGATTTTGAGCTCCCTCGCGTTGCTGATGTGCCCGTTGGTCTGGATGGTAACCTGGCCGGAATGCGCGCCATAGGGCACACGGGCAATGACAAAATCCTCTGAGCTGATCACGATGGAAGCAGGCATACCCGTAAACTGCACTTGCGGGCGGGCCAGTTTGGGCGGCTTAAGACCCTTGCCGAGGATTCGCACTTCTCCACCCGGAAGCGCCGCCGCAGGCTCAATGGCGTCAATAAAGGGATAACCATCAACGTTCTTGCGGCCCAGCAAGGTGTCAGAAATGCCCATGGCGGTTTATCGCGCAAATAAGTGCAGCCACGCCTGCAGCAGGACCAGCGCGTAAAGCCCTGCCCCGACATCATCCATCATGATGCCTGTTCCCTCCGGCAGATTTTCCAGGCGCCGCAGCGGAAAAGGCTTGGTGATATCGAACCCACGAAAAAGTATAAAACCCGCAAGCAGGTAATTCCAACTCAGCGGCGCGCCGATCAAGGCAATCAACTGGCCCGCGACCTCGTCAATTACCACAAAGCCAGGGTCTTCCCGCCCGCTTTCACGCGCGACAACGGTGGAAGGATGAATGCCTCCAACCGTCACCACTGCCGCTGCGACAATGAGCGACACCAGTCGCCAGTGCGGCGGGATGAACTGCGCGCAAACCCACCAAAGCGCCACAGTGATGGCGGACGCCCACGTCCCCGGCCCCGGATACATCCGGCCCACGCCGAAGAATGTCGCCGCAAGCCACGAGCCGTGTGACCTGGAGTTTTTGGTGGACGAAACCGGCATCTAAGCCAGAATACGTGATTGTCGTGTTACTGTCATGAAAGACACAATCACAAGGCACATAATAGCCCGCAAGCTCCGGCTCGTGGAGCATCAGATAATATCGTGCCACGATAGTGAATCGGGAACTGAACCAACGTGACTGCTGACGGTAATAACAAGACCGACTCCCAGGGCCGCAACGGCCGGCCCACAATAGGAGATGCTGCTGCGACAGCGGTAAGCAAGGAGAACGATAGGACCCTGAGCTGGTATGCAGCCCGAGAGCCCCTCATCATCGTTGTCCTGTCGCTGAGCGCCATAGCGTTTTTCTTTCTGGTGAGCGGCTTGTCCGGGCTGTATCAGCGCACGCTTAGCTCGCGTGCAAGCGTGTGGTCGGGCCAAGGCCAAAACGATTTGAGCGCCGGCCGAATCGCGGATGCCATCAAGGATTTTCAGGTGGCTTTGACCTATTCGCGGGACAACTTCGACTACGAACTCAGCCTGGCTGAGGGATTAGTTACGCTCAAGAGGACCGAGGAAGCGCGCGTCTATCTCATCAACCTGTGGCAGCGGGAACCCGAAAACGGCTCGGTGAACCTGCAGCTCGCGCGCATTTATGCAGGCAAGGGCGATGTAACGCAGGCGCTCCGCTATTATCACAATGCCATTTACGCCGTATGGAGCGGCAATGCGGAGCAGCAGCAACGTTCAGCGCGCCTGGAACTCGTGAGATTTTTGCTGGACCACAAGGCATTCAATCAGGCTGAGGCGGAACTGATTGCGGTGGGAAGAAACCTTCCCAGCGATGCATCGTTGCAGATGGACATTGGCGATCTCTTTATGCGTGTGCCGGATTACGAACGCGCAATATTACTTTACCGGCAGGCGCTGAAATCCAATCGGCACAACCCTGACGCTTTGGCGCGAGTTGGACGTGCCGCTTTCGAATTTGGTCAGTATCAGTTGGCGGAGCGGTATTTGAAATCCGCCCTTGCCGAGAGCCCGGATGACGTCCAAAGTGCGCAGTTGCTGGCGACTTGCAGAGCGGTTCGCAAGCTGGATCCTTACCTTTTTCTGTCCTCCGCGGAGCGTGACCGCACCGTCCTTCGCGATTTCGATACTGCCGGCGAGCGGCTGAACTCGTGCATGATTACGCCAAATCAGGCCAGTAATCCGTCTCTGCAATCGTTCTACGCTCAGTGGATGGACATGAAGACAAGGCTCAGCAAAAACAACCTCCGTCTGCACCCCGACTGGAGCTCTTCCGCTATGGACCTGGTCTTCGACATTGAACGCGAAACCAGCAGTGGTTGCGGCAGCCCGACGGGAGACGATCTGGCGCTGCTGCTGATCGCGAAGCAACATGAGGGGAGCTAAGTGCCAGGTTTGTCATCGAAAGAAGTCAGGGCCGCAGCAGAACAGGGCGAAATGGGGCACCCTCCCGCAAGACCGCGGCCAAGGCCGCATGCCTGGCTTCGGTTCGTATTTCGAGAAGAAAGATTCTTCCTCATCCTGTCAGTGTTCATCGGAATTTTTTCCGGCCTGGCGGTGGTGTGCTTTCGTTTTGCCATTGATCTCAGCCGGATCTACTTACTGGGAGGCGAAATCGCCGCCAGCCCGTGGCGATTGATACTCGCGCCTACGCTGGCAGGGCTGGTCATCGGGGCTCTTGTGCTGCACGTCTTCCCGCTTGCCCGAGGCAGCGGCGTGAACCAGACCAAAGCTGCCTTATATATCTTCAACGGCTACATCCCGTTTCGAACGGCAATCGGCAAATTTATTACGGCATCGCTGGCAATTGGCTCGGGGCACTCGCTGGGCCCGGAAGATCCTTCCCTCCAGATAGGGGCAGGGCTCGCCTCAGCCCTGGGGCGGCGGCTACATCTATCTCGAGATCGTATGCGGCTCATCGCGCCGGTTGGCGCTGCCGCTGGATTGGGCGCGGCATTCAATGCTCCCATTTCAGCCGTACTGTTTGTGATTGAAGAGGTGATCGGGCGTTGGAGCGCGGGGATCCTGGGCTCGGTGGTGCTTTCGGCGGTATCTAGCGTCGTCGTGATGCGGTGGTTTCTTGGTTCCGAGCCGCTCTTCCGCATCCCGCCTGTAGAACTGATCCGTCCAGGGGAACTCATCGCATATGCGGTGCTCGGCGTAATTGGCGGATTCGCCTCAGTTATTTTTTCCGGTGGAATCGGAGTTCTGCGTCCCCGCCTGAAAAGCATGCCGCGCTGGACGCAATACTTCCAGCCCGCTGTGGCAGGGCTCGCCATAGGCTGCATCGCGGTGCTGGGCGCACCGCAGGTGATGGGCGCCGGCTATGGTTTCATCGACCAGGCAATTCATAACCAGTTCACATGGGAGTTTCTGGGAGTGCTTGTCGGCCTGAAGATCGTGGCGACTATCTGTTCATTTGTGAGTGGAACCCCGGGCGGAATGTTTGCGCCCACCCTTTTCATCGGCGCCATGTTGGGCGCATTTGTTGCCGGCCTGGAACACGTTTTTTTTCCTCACCTGGCCATCTCCACAGGAACGTATGCGTTGGTCGGCATGGGTGTGCTGTTTGCAGGTTTCCTGCGAGCTCCTATGACCTCAGTGTTTATGGTCCTGGAGGTGAGCGGGAATTACACCATCATTCTGCCCGTGATTGTGGCGAACACATTCGCCTATGTGATTTCACGCGCTCTTCAGCCTATCCCGATTTTCGATCTCTTGACGCGGCAGGATGGCATTGACCTGCCCTCGATGGAAGAGCAAAGAGAGGAAGATGTTCTCAGGGTGGAAGATGCCATGCATCCCGCGCCAAACCTGGTGCTGGACGCCGACCAAACCATCACCCAGGCGATGCGGCAATTGAACGGAGTTGACTCGGAGGACATACTGGTACGGCGGCATCGTACCGGATGGAACACAGTGAGTTCGCGCGAACTGAGGACAAGGTTGAGTGAGGGAAACGGTGAGCTGAGTGTGATGACCGTCCTGCCGATGAGGGAAATCCCATATCTTCACCCTGACCATTCCCTCGACGTTGCCATGCGTTATGTATACCGCTGGCCGGTTCTGCCCGTCGTCAGTCGCGCTGATCTCGGCAAACTGGAAGGCATCATTTCCAAAGAGGATGTCTTGAAACGGTATCAAGCGCTCGGGGAAGAGTCTGACGAGCATGGAGAGTGATGCGGCTCCAGGAAATGCGGCGCGTGGCTAGAACGCGATCGGAACGCTTTCAGCAAATGGAAATTTCAGAATTCAACACCATCGCCGAATCAGCGTTCGTGCTTGGATGCTTCATCCCCGCCGTCGGCCTTCTTGTGCGATTGCTCTTCCGCCATGCTCTCCAGCATCTCCGGATCGGTAATCGGGGTGAAAATCACGTAGCCGCCGCTGGCCCATTTGCCCAGGTCAATGAGGCGGCAGCGCTCGCTGCAGAAGGGAAACTCTTTTGAGCCGGCCAGCACCAGCGCCCGACAGGTGGGACAACGCAAAGAGCGAACTTTTTTTCTGGCCATGATTGATTAGATGATCGCAACTTAGTCTACGATCTTCGCCACAAGATCGTAATCGTGGGCTTCCGCGATCTCGCAACGGTAGAACATGCTCGGTTCAAGTTCCTGGTGATCTCCAAAATCATTGATGAACAGCTTGCCGTCAATCTCCGGCGCATGCGTTTCCGTGCGGCCTTCCCAGAGCAACTCCGTCTCTTCGGATGGCCCGAGCGTCAGCACGTCAAACTGCCTGCCAATCAGCTTGCGTTTGTTCTTTTTGCTGATCTGCTTCTGGATCTGCATCAGCTTGCGCCGGCGGCTTTCAATGGTACGTTGCGGGACTTTGTTGTCCAGGTGATACGCCGCCGAGCCCTCTTCATCCGAATAGGAGAATACGCCCAGCCAGTCGAACTGGGCCGCCTTGACGAATTGGCAAAGCTCCTCAAAATCTGCTTCCGACTCCCCCGGGAAGCCGACAATAAACGATGTGCGCAGCGTCAGATCTGGAATCGCCCGGCGCATCTTCTCAATCGAATTCAAGAATATATCTGCATTGCCGCCGCGTTTCATGCGCTTGAGAACAGCCGCGGACGCGTGTTGCAGCGGTACGTCAATGTACGAGCAGATTTTTTCGTTCGCGGCAATCGTCTCCAGCAGGCGGCCCGTAACCTTGTTGGGATACGCGTACAGAAATCTCACCCAGTGCAGATCAGGGATCTTGGCAAGACTTCCCAGCAGGAGCGCCAGACCGTCCTTGAGGCCAAGGTCTTCGCCATAGCACGTGGTGTCCTGGCCGATGAGCGTGATCTCGCGCACCCCAGTTCGCGCAAGGCTCTCCGCCTCGGCCACTACGGATTCAAAATGGCGCGAGCGGAACTTGCCGCGAAGCTGGGGAATGATGCAGAAGCCGCAGGGGTGATCGCATCCTTCGGCAATCTTGATGTACGCCGACGCCTTCGGGGTAGCCAGCACACGCGGCGTGTTCTCGTCGTAGAGATAATTCGGCAGATCGGCAATGGCGCCTTCCCACTCCGCCCGCGAGAACCGTCCGCTCTGCTCCCGTGCCAGCCCTTCTGCCCTCGAAGCCACGCCCGACTTCAGCGCCTGGCTCGCAGAAGTTGAATTCAGAATGACAAATGGCGAGTCGCTCTTGGTAGATGCAGCACCGGTTTCAATTCCGGCAGCGGCCAGAATGTGCTCCAGTTCTCCCGTGCCGACTACAGCATCAACTTCCGGGATGTTCTTACGGATCTCGTCGCGATAACGCTCCACCAGGCATCCGGCAACCACCAGCTTCTTCGCCTTGCCGCTGACCTTATGCTGCGCCATTTCAAGGATGGTGTTCACCGATTCCTGTTTCGCGGAATCAATGAACGAACACGTATTCACTACGATTACGTCCGCATCTTCGGCGTGCGATGTAATACTGGCCCCGCCGGTCTGCAACATGCCCATCATCACCTCGCTGTCGACGAGGTTCTTGGGGCAGCCCAGGCTTACAAAGCCCACCTTGACCGGACTCTGGTTTGCGGGTTTTTGGGATACAGAGTTTTCCGTCGGGGGCGCTACTGTGAGGTTCTCAACTGGCATGCAATCTTCTTATTTTAGCATTCGGCCGCTGGTGCCAGCAGTCCGGGTTAATGGGCGCGCTCGCGTATGGAGGGGCACTGCTTTGGCTGGAACTTATTCCTTGGCGGTCATTTCTTCGTAGAGAGCCGGCAAGAGCTCTGCGTCTTCCACGGATTCGGCGAAGCGAGCACGTTCGTAGTGTTCTGTGAACACCACTACGTCTTTACGCAGCGCCGGGTCGTCAATAGAGTCTGCAAACTCGGCAGGCGTTTGCGCAGGTTGTTTGCGGAAACCATGCCGCGCCATCCGTTTTAACAGCCGCATGTACCAGAAGCTGGCTGCGCTTCCGGGCGCAAGTCTTGGATTCCGCGCCCTTCGCCTGCGGTCAAAACTGCGCCAGGCTTTGGGCGTGAATGGCAGGGCCAGAAGCAGCCCCAGCACGACGCACCAGTTTGCCATCTCCTGCGGCGTCATTTCGCCGAGTGTTTTTTGCCAGTGAAGCACCACCTGCACCGCGCGCCGGTACTTCTCGGTCATCCACGTCCGGACAGTAAATTGGGCGTGCCCGGTGCTGGCGCTGATATCGGCGCTCAGCCTCATCTGGTGCGTGAAATCATAGTTAATGATCCATTCGCGCCAGAGTTCGCTGGCGGCATCCAGATAGAGCGAAAAACGCGACCACGCGGTGGTGTCTCCGGCGCTGTCACTGGCGGGTGTGGGATCAAAGCTGACCCAGCCAAATTCGGGAAAATATGCTTCCACCCAGGAATGCGCGTTCTTTTCCCGGACAATGTAGCTCCCGGTCAGGTTGTTGTATTCGCCGCCGCGAAAGCCGTTGACCACCCGGGCGGGAATGCCCAGCGTGCGCAACATAACTGTCATGGACGAAGCAAAGTACTCGCAGTGACCCTTCTTGCGCTCGAACAAAAAGTAGGCAAGCGGATCAGGCACGCGAACTCCCGGCAGTTGCAGCGTGTAGCCATAATTGCGCCGCAGGTAGGTTTCGATCGCGCGTGCGCGGCCATAGTTCGAATCAGCCGATGCAGTGATTTCCCGCGCCAGCGCGCTTACCCGCGGGTCGAGGCGCGGAAGCTGCAAATACAGATTGGCAATGTGCGGCGGGTAATTCCTGGAGTTCGAATGGCGTACAAAGATCTCCGGATCGCGTGTATCTGATTCCCCCGTGTACGTGCTAATGCCCTGAGGATTGTCGGTTTCCCGGATTCCTGCCGGCGTCACTACCCGGTGCGCGTTGAAAACTCCGCCATCGGGAGCGATCTCGATGACCCTGTAATCTCCGGTGAGCGTCATGGGGACAGGCGCAAGAAAGAAAATATCCAGCCCAAGCGGTTCCATGACCACCCGGTAAGTGAATGTGGGCAGCTTGGGAAGTGGCGCCTGCTCCGAGTAGAAAGCGGTCTTGTTGATCTGCAGGAGGTCAAGGGGAGCGTTGTTTAAGCCGCGATAGACGTTCTCTTCCGGCGCATTCCACCATCGCTGGCCGTCAAAGTTGGCCAGTGAAATTCCCCGCCACTTCACGTCCTTCGGCATTTTGCCGTTGAGGACCTGCACATGCATGACGACGGCGTTCGATTGCTGAATTCGGCCGATTCCTCCGAGTTGCACCTCCTGGCTGAAGCCGCTCATGATCGCGGCCTGCGTCCCAAAGTTCCGCAGGTATCCTGCGGTGCTTATGCGCGGCAGCACAAAGAAGATCAGACTCGCCCCCAGCAGCGTGAACACCCCGAGCAGAGAGGCCACCCCGGCCAGCGATCGCTGAAAGCTGGATTCCCGGTGCGCTGCCACTCCCACGGACATCAGTTCTCTCTCTGAGCGCCGCATTTCCATGCTGACAAAAGTGGCAATCGCCACGAGGATAAAGAGCGAGAAGGTCACCAGGAAGGTGGTATCCACGGTCAGCACCGCTGCGGCCAGCAGCATGAGGAAGGAAATCACGGCCAGGTACACCAGGTCGCGGTCCCGGCGCACGGAAAAAATCTTAATGACCATCAGGAACAGCACCATGTGCACCGTGGCGCTGACGAAACTCTGGGAGAAGTAAAAATAGTCGGCGGCGTAGAAAACAAAGTAGATCAGCGTCAGATAACTGGTCCAGCGCTCAGGAAGGATGAAGAACTTCCGCATGAGCAGCAGGTACCCGCGAAAGACCAGAGCGGGAATTACCAGCATGAGCGAGGGCAAGTCCAGCTTGTTCGTGCCCAAAAGGGCCACAAAGCCGGTGACCAGCAGCAGATAGAGTGCCCACTGAAAGAACCTCTCTGCGCTGCCATGGGTGGGCGCGCCTTGAGAGGGAACAACAATGGTCTGGCTTACGGGTTTGCTGGGCACGGCCTTATTCTCACCGAATTTTCAGCGGGATGAAAGCTGAATCGTGGCTTTCCTTCGCCGTTAGCCGGTGGCGAAAGTGTTAGAATCAATGTGCCGGGTCCCGCGCGACGCAATCCCGCCAACCCCGCCAGGTCCGGAAGGAAGCAACGGTAACGGGCTAGTGCGTGTGCAGCGGGGTGCCCGGTTGGAAAAACCGCCTCCCCTCAAATCCCGCTTCTGCCAATCTTCTCGCCCTTAAGCATGTTTGTGCTGGATCGATCCTGTTCCTTTTCTTTAGGACGTCCGAAGCTTCTTCCTCAGCGTCTGTCCGGGTGTGCGGTTGAACAGTGGGCGATCTCGTGAAAGACCAGCAAAAGACGCTACCCAGTTCCAAAATAGGAAAAGAAAATCCTAATAATCAGAGTTTCTCACTTTTCCACAAGACAAATGTCAAAAAGCCCGCTATAAGATGAGCAGCTACATACCTGTACATCCCAGTACTTAACGGTTCCACAGTGCTTCTACGCTTAGCAGTAAGCAAGGCTCGAGTTGTCACTTTCAACGCCGTAGTTAAACAGTGCCATTCCAGGGCGTAGTGATCCTTCAGGACCGCGACGCAAGACTCTGACCCTCAGCCGATGGATTTTTGCCATTGACTGCATGACGTTGTGACTCGCAACCAGCCGTTAAGCTTGCGGGCCAACTCCCCACAACCGCTACGACAGTAAAGACAGGTGAATCTATGAGACGAAAGTTGACTCTGGCGATATTTCTGTTGGTACCACTGTTTCTGATGGTAAGCCAAAGTGCGCAGGCAGCCACGAATCGCAGCGCGTTTTGTCATTCCACGGATGGAAGCTTCACAACATGTCCCGACGGCCACGCTGAATGGTCTGACGTGCCTCCGGTGTTCTTCCCCGAAAGCAACAGCTATCTCTATGCCGACCAGGCAAGCCTTATCAATCCCAGCGGCCCTTCGGATACATTCCTTCTCATGTACGACGAGTGCTCGCGAACCTCGCCTCTCGCTCCGAATGATTACTTCCTCGTTAACTTCACCAATATCGATAACGACACAGGTTCTCCGGAGCTGGTGCATTACAACGTGCATATCTTTACCGACGGAACCATCATCTTTATCGAAAATGGTGTGGTGCAGTTAGTGAACGGGCAGAGCCGCCTGCCGGAAGTGAATGGCCAGCGCGGGCGCGTGGGCTTCGGGCCTTCACCCACGTGCCCTTTCAATCATGTCATCGCCGAATACCAGATCCCGCTGCAGAGCGCGGGCTCCCTCACGGCGAGCTTTGATACCACATACTCGCCTGACCCGCTTTTCTGGACCAGCAGCGTTCCTCCGCCTCCGCCGTCGCTGCCGCCGTGCCCTACCGCCGGAAGCTCCACTCCGGTGACACTGGCGCCCGTGAATGCGCCGGTGAAACTGAAGCTGAAAGACTACCGCGTGATTTACGGACAGCTTCAACTTCAGTTCGGCTCCAACGGACCCGCCGGCGGAGCACAATGTTCGGTAACATCAAACGAGGGCGCGTTGCCGGTGCTCTTCCAGGACACGGAACTCGGCTTCGACTTCGGCCCGCCCATTCAGGTCGCTACTAGCCGGGCCACCGCCACTGTGCAGTCGTTCGATTCCGGCGCGCTGGACCCATCCACCATTCCGCAGTGCAACTTTTCCTTCGGCTCAGGCGCGAACGGCTGCTTCATCAACGCCAAACCCACTGGCTCAGCCAGAATCGCGGAATGGTCAAGCCCTGGCTTCGCCATCACTCCGCGCATCGGATTCCCGACCAAAAACACCGGGCCGCTAAACTTCTTTGTGAACCTCGATGCATTAAACCCTCCCACCTCTGACTACGGTTCGTTCCTGCAAAGCGTGGAAACCTTTGTGCACCAGACCTTGATCAACAACCTTGACGGCGTAAGCACGATTGCGGCCTTCCAAGACCCGCCCAACAACGTTCTGGTTACGGATCCAAGCGGTCTCAGAACTGGCATGCTGCCTGACGGAACGCTGGTCGATGAAATTCCCGGTTCTACGTACATCCAGGCGGAGGACCGCAATGCCGTGGTAATCGTGGAGCCCAATCCGGGCGACTACACCACGCAGGTGATTGGACCGGTAGACAACACCTTCTCGCTGTCGCTCTCGGTGACCAACTTCCGTCCGGATATTCTTGTCCCGTTCGTCTCCGAATCGGACTTCGCCGGGACCATCTCTGACACCAGCAGCAACACTTTTGTCTTCAATGTTCCCGTACCAGGGCCACGCGGCTCCGGCGGCGCTATCCGGCCAGGATTTAACTCGTTTGTGCTTCCGCCGAATGATGACGGCTCCAGCGGCCCCACGCCTCTTGGCTTCACCGTCAACTTCTTCGGCCAGAGCTTTAATTCGCTGTTCGTGAATGACAACGGAAACCTCACTTTCGATTTCCCGCTTTCCGAGTTCACGCCCTTCGATCTGAAGACCACGCAACGTTCGGTGATTGCGCCGTTTTTTGCCGACGTGGACACGCGCGCGGGCAACCAGGTGACGTACGGACCGGATACGATCAATGGTCATCCCGCTTTCGGCATCACGTGGCCGGGAGTTGGCTGCTTTGCTGTGAATACCAGCGTCCTGAATTTCTTCCAGGTGCTGCTGATTGACCGTTCGGATTCAGCCCCGGGCGACTTCGATATCGAGTTCAATTACAACTCGATCGAGTGGGACACGGGACAGGCAAGTGGCGGCGATTCGCAGTGCCAGGGCGGGGCAGCGGCTCGCGTCGGCTTCTCCAATGGGAGCGGAGCGCCGGGAACGTTCTTCGAACTGCCGGGATCGGGAATCGACGGCGCGTTCCTTGATAACAATCCTGCCAGCGGGCTGGTCCATAACAGTTTCGGCAGCAATCAAGCCGGACGTTATGTGTTCCAGGTCCGCAACGGCGTGCCGTCTACCGTAGTTGACGCTGACAGCGATGGAGTTCCCGACGAACTCGATAACTGTCCCACCATCCCGAACGCAGACCAGAAAGACTCAGATTTCGATGGCGTGGGCGATTCCTGTTCTTCACCGGCGTTGCAGCGCAACACAGCCGCTTTCCTGCAGGCCCTGCTCAACGGGCAGACCTCAGAGGAAGCCAACGCTCTCACCGTGGCAGATACGCCGCCGCTGAGCAATCAGCTTTCGCGTATCGTCACCTTCCGCACGGCTGCCGGACTGACCGCGTCGCCGGCTGACTTGGCAACGACCCTTGTCAACAGCCTGGTGAGCATCGGCGAAGTCCAGGCCAATGACGCTAATGCCCTGATCGCCAGCGTGCTCGGCGGTGGCAACCAGCCTCCGGCAATTGTGTGTCCGGCGGCTTCAGTGAACGAGTGCACACAATCCTCCCTCACACCATTGTCGCTCACCGCGCAGGTCTCTGATGCAGATGGTGACCCGCTGACGGTGGTCTGGAATGTAGATGGTTCGCAGGTCCAGGTGGATACGGTTCCGCATGTGGGAACGCCGACCAACGCGGCAGTTACCCTGAACCACGCTTTCACGCTGGGCGTGCACAACCTTGACGTTTCCGTCGCGGACGCGCATTCATCGCCAGTGGCGTGTCATACCACTGCTACCGTACGCGATACCACGGCTCCGCTGGTCAGCGCCTCACTCCGCACGTCAGTACTCTGGACGCCTGACCATCAGATGATCGACACCGGCTTGTCTGTATCGGCGCAGGACCGCTGCAGCGGAGCCCAACCCATCTCTGTCCAGGTGTTCGCGAATGAAAGCCAGAACGCCCTCGGAGATGGCAACTTTGCTCCCGATGCAAGCCACACGGCAGGAACGCTGTTGCTGCGTTCGGAGCGGAGCGGAACCGGCACGGGCCGAGTTTACCTGGTGGTGGTCAAGTCGAGCGATCCTTCAGGTAACACCGGCTTCGCATGTACCACTGCGGTTGTGCCACACGACGAAGACACCCCCGCGCCTCTGCAATCGGTCCAGGCGCAGGCAGCGGCCGCGCAGGCCTTCTGCTCCACCCATGGTGGCACAGCCCCTGCAGGCTACTTTGCCGTGGACACGAACTCGGCGCCGTAGAAAGGGCGCTGTGAAACTGAACTGAACCGTCAGATGTTCGGATGGTTACTTACCTGGCCGTCGCGTTCGATGAGGGCGCGGCGGCCAAGCATATAAAGTGTGAACCCGCCGAGAATTCCGGCCACAATAATCAATGGCCCCACCATCAGCAGTCCCAATGTAAGCGTTGCCACCAGAATACCGCCCGCCTGCTTCACGGCCCAGCCGCGCTCCGCCAGAGGCAAAGCCAGGGAAAACAGCACCGCGAAGATAAGAAAAGCTCCGCCGGTCACTCCGGCTCCGCGCAGCATGGAATGCGCGGCATCTCTGGTCGCGTCGCGATCCAGAATCGCACCGCCCCAGATACAGCCGGCGATAGAAGCAGCCACCGTAGGCAGAAGCACGTAGAGACAAAGGGCGGGAAGCTTTGTGTCCGGACGAAGGAAGAACAGGCTGGCGGCAAGAAAGCCGAAAACAGCAAACCACGCGGCCGCAAGCAAACGCTTTCTGCTTTGAACAGGGACCGATGTAGTCACGGAACCTTCTTTCTGTCTTGTCGCTTGCGACGATTATACTTTGCGTTCAATGGCATGGCGGGAGCGAATGGCGGCGCCTATCTATCGCTGGTTCTGGTACTTTCGATGGCTAGATACGGCGCCACAGCATGATCAGCAGCCATGCTGTTGGCGGGCATTGTCCTTCCGTACCGCTTGCGACGCAATTCAATCGGCACGATAATGCCGTTGCTCGCTTCTGAGCACTCCGGAGATTCCAGCATGAAAACCTACTCGCTCGCTTGCAGCGTATGCTTACTGCTGCTTGTCGGCCTGGTTTACACAAAACCGGCTGCCGCCAATGCCAACAAAAGCGCGTCCGACTCAGACGCCATCCGTGCCACCGTTAACGATTACATTCAGGGCTACTACACAGCCGATGCCGCTCGCATGGAGCGAGCGCTGCATCCGCACTATCTCAAGCACACGATCAGCGGCACCGGCGACAACCTTCGCATGACCGAGAAAACCGGCCCGCAGATGATTGAAGACATACGCTCCGGCCAACCTGTGCCCGTGGAAAAACGCCATGAGCAGATCACCGTACTTGATGTGAACGGCGACATCGCGTCGGCCAAACTTGTCACTCCTGGCTGGACCGACTATCTGACGCTCTCAAAATGGGATGGGCAGTGGAAGATTGTCTCGGTTGTGCTGCGGGAAAACTGACTCATAAACCTCAAAATCCTACCGCTGATAACGCTGATCAACGGATTCACGCAGATCGGCAGTGATTACGCTGCTGTACGCGAAAATATCGTCTGTTGCGAATTCCCGCCTCTTAAAGAGCGCCGCCATCGCGGAAAATCCGTGGGAATCCGTATTGTCAGCGTTTATCAGCGGTAGAGTTCTTGCCTTTCTTAATGACGGATTCCGTGCGATGGCGACGATCGCGGCGATTTCTAGTGTCTGGCTTTGAACTGTGCTCTTCATGTAAACTCCACCGTTCTACCGGAGCCTTTCATGCGCAATCACAAAAAATTCCTTCCGTTATTCTTTCTGCTGCTCGCAGCCGCCTTCGCAGAAACGGCTCGCCCTGATATAGACAATGTCGCCAATGAGGCGCTCACCGCCACTGGCGTGCCCAGCGCTTCAGTCTCTATTGTGGAAAACGGAAAGATCAGCTATGCCAAGGCTTATGGCAAGGCGCGGCTCGATCCCGCCACTCCGGCCGAATCGCAGATGCGGTACGCCATTGGCTCCATCAGCAAACAGTTCACCGCCACGGCCATTCTCATGCTGCAGGAAGAAGGCAAGCTTACGCTCGACGATCACGTAGACAAATACGTTCCTGGCCTGACGCGCGGGAATGAGGTCACAATTCGCGAATTGCTTTCCCACACCTCCGGCTATCAGGACTTCTGGCCCCAGGATTATGTTCCGCCCATGATGCTCGAGCCGGTCTCAGTGCAGAAGATTCTGGATCTATGGGCGCGCAAGCCACTCGATTTTGATCCCGGCACAAAGTGGCAGTACAGCAACACCAATTACGCCATTGCCGGGCTGATTGTGGAGAAAGTTTCCGGCACGCCTTTCTTTGACTTCATCCAGAACCGCATCTTCAAGCCTTTGGGCATGCACAGCGTGGCCGACGTAAACCTGAGCAAGCTGAACACCACGGATGCGACTGGTTATTTTCGTTATGCGCTCGGGCCGCCGCGGGTGGCGCCGAAGGAGGGCAAAGGCTGGCTCTTTGCCATGGGCGAACTGGCTATGACGGCGGAAGATCTGCAGAAGTGGAACATCTCCATCATCAATGAAACGCTGCTCAAGCCCGCGTCGTACAAAGAGTTGGAAACGGAGGTCCTGCTCAAGGACGGAAGCCCCACCGGATACGCCCTCGGTATCTCCGTCGCGCGCCGGAACGGTCATCGCGTGCTGCAGCATGGTGGTGAAGTCTCAGGGTTCACCGCCACAAGCATGATCCTGCCCGACGATCACGTGGCCATCGTTGTCCTCACCAACCAGGATGCGGCGGAAGCGTCGGGCTTGATCGCGCGCGGGATTGCGGACAAGCTGTTGCAATCCAAATCCGACCCGAAACAAGACGCTCTGGTTGAGCAGGTTCTGCGTGATCTGGCGAAAGGCAAGATTGAGCGCGGCTTGTTTACGGACAACGCAAACGCCTACTTCGACGATCAGGCGCTGCACGATTATGCGGCCAGCCTCGGGCCCTTGGGAAAGCCGGTCGCGGTAAGCCAAAGCGGAACCAGCCTGCGCGGAGGAATGACTTACCGGAGCTACACAGCCAAGTACGCGAAAAAAGCTTTGACACTTTCCATCTTTGAAATGCCGGACGGAAAGATTGAACAGTTCATTATTCGGCCGCAGGAATAGAACGCGCTGCTCAGACCTAAACCTGAGAAGACAGTGAGATTTTCTTATTGCGGTAATTGTCTGCCCTTGACCCATGGGCGGTGGTCTTTCGAAACCGGCGCGATACTAAATCTTGAGCTGATGCAGAGCGTTGCGCACTATACTGCGTTGCATAGTGATCCTGAGCGCCACATCGCAAAGGGATTTTTATGTCGAGTAGTCATCAGGTACTTCCGGAATCGGTTCTCTCGTCGGCGGCACGTATTCAGGCACTCCACATTGAACGAGTGGTGAGCTTTATCGACCGTTTCACTGCAAGGGTGATGGAGAAATTGGAAGCATTCGATAAAAAAACATCACACAGCGGAGCGGCTGACCCAGCCGCCAATTGTTAGCGAACGTCAACTCATCAGCGCGGACCTGTCCCGGCTTGCCGCGGATCCGCGGTATGACTCTGGGCTTCAAAGTGCCTAAGCACCGCTTCGGTTTGCGTTTTGTTCAAAATTGCGCTCAGGGCCGCCGCGTCGGCCTGCTGCACGGCGCGCACGCTGCCAAAATGCTGCAACAGGCGTTGGCGGGTGCGCTCGCCGATGCCGGGAATCTCCAGCAGCTCAGAAGCGCGGTCGCGCATTTGCCTCCGCTTGCGATGAAAGGTGACGGCAAAGCGGTGCGATTCGTCGCGCACCATCTGCACCAGATGCAGCACCGGCGAGTGCCGTTCCAGCACCACCGGCTCGTCTTCCTGTCCATAGACGTAAATGATTTCTTCCTTCTTGGCGATGGCGGCCAGAGGCTGGTTCGTGATCTCCAGTTGCTCCAGCGCTTGGGCCGCCGCGTGTAACTGGCCGAGGCCGCCGTCAATCAGGACCAGGCTGGGTAACGGTTTATTTTCGTCGCGCAAACGTTTATAGCGCCGCCCCACCACCTCACGCATCGAAGCAAAGTCATCCACGCCCCGGACCGTGCGCACGATGAACTTGCGGTACTCTGATTTGTTCATCTTGCCGTCTTCCCACACCACCATGGACGCAACCGTCTCCGCGCCCTGAATATGGGAGATATCAAAGCACTCGATTCGCTTCGGCAAATCCGTAAGCCCTAGCGCATCCTGCAGCGCTTCCTGGACGGCCTTGGCTTGCGGCTTCATCACGCGGAAGCGTTGGTCAAAGGATTGCTTCGCATTCTGCGCGGCCAGATCGATGAGCGAGCGCTTTTCACCGCGCTGCGGCACCAGAATTTCCATTTTCGTTCCCCGCTTATCCGTCAACAGCTCTTCCAGTTCGTTGCGATCTTCAAAATCCACAGGCACGATGATGTCGCGCGGAATGTATTGCTGGTCAATGTAGACCTGCTTAAGCAGCGTGGAAAAAAACGCTCCTGGGGAAAAGGGATGCGATGGAGCGCAGCCGCCCTCGGCTGCGAACGGCACAGGCGAGGGCGCCGGTGCTCCGTCATTTTCAGCTACTGTCGGCGCTTCATGACGTTCGGTTTCATGCGGCGCACCTGTTTCCGGCAGGTCCTCCCAGAAGAATTCCCGGCGATCGAGAATCTTTCCTCCTCGGAGGTGAAAGACGTTCACCGCCAGCATCTGGTTCTCGTAGTGGTAGCCGAAGACGTCCATGTCGTCACCTTCGGCGGCAGCCATGCGCTGTTTTTCCTGCAACTGCTCGACGGTGGAAATCAGGTCACGATACCGCGCTGCGCGCTCGTATTCCTGGCTTTCGGCTGCCTGATGCATGCGTGTCCGCAGGCCGCGCGAAAGGTCCGTTTGCCGGCCTTCCAGCAGGAGTTGGACGTCGCGCACCGCCTCCTGGTACGCCTCCGGCGTGGCCAGATTCTGAACGCACGGCCCAAGACAACGCTTGATGTAATACTGCAGGCATGGCCGCGGATGAAAACGGGTGAGGTCCACCTTGCATGACGGCACCAGGAAATGGCGATGGATCAGGTCCACGATCCGGTACGCCAGATTGCCGGGAAAATACGGCCCGTAATACTCGCTGCCGTCCTTTTTGAGCCGCCGCGTGACATAGACACGCGGAAACCGCTCGCCCAGAGTCAGTTTGATATAAGGGTAGGTCTTGTCATCGCGGAGGAGGATGTTGAAACGCGGCTTCTTCTGCTTAATGAGGTTGTTTTCAAGCGCCAGAGCTTCCTTGTTATTGTCGACCACGATGTAGTCGACATCCACAGCTTCGCGCAGCAACGATCCGGTCTTGGCATTGGCTTCCCCGACACCCTCCTGGAAATACGACCGTACCCGGGCGCGCAGGCTTTTGGCCTTCCCCACATAGATGACCTCACCCTCAGCGTTCTTGTACAGATACACGCCAGGCTGAGTGGGAATGGTTCGGATTTTGGCGAGGAGATCCATCGGGGGCTGAAGTATTTCAGAATGAGGCAGGCCTCAATATTGCCAGAGTTGCCACCATTGCCAAAGATTGCCAAAATTGAGCTTGGCAGCGCGACATCAGGTGACGTGGGAAAACCAA
>Ga0134128_10001889_pt1 | contig 26461 bp, 8 predicted proteins | sample KB31754_FD_96462 | JGI IMG/M metagenome (GOLD analysis project Ga0134128, IMG submission 96462) | Terrestrial soil microbial communities with excess Nitrogen fertilizer from Kellogg Biological Station, Michigan, USA - KB3-175-4 | ecosystem: Environmental > Terrestrial > Soil > Unclassified ...
CCAAACTCAAGCAATTCAGGCGTGTGGCCACGCGCTACGACAAATTAGCCTCGCGGTTCGGCTCCTTCGTTGCGCTGACAGCGTCCTTGCTTTGGTTACGGTAAATGTCAACACGCCCTAGGCCGTGATGTCGATCAGGGAACCGATCTGTTGAGCCGGGCTGATGGCGCTGTTCAATTCATTTCGCTGCTCTGCCGCCTGTTGCGCCCGCGTTGCGGCGTTTGTGCCATTAGTGGCATTGGCCGCATTGGCTACGCTTGCAGCGACGTTCAGGCTGGCAGCGTCAAGCGTGTTCGCCAAGCTGTTCGCCTGGGTTGCACCCGTCGCATTTGCCGTATTGACTGCAGAAGCCTGCGCGGTACTGGAGGAATTGCTGTCGGCGCTGGGGGCCGAGCCGGCATTGCTCAATTGCGCGATCTGCGCCTGCAAGGCTGCGATCTGTGCCTGCAGCAACTGCTCGGCTTGGGTGGTGGCAGTCGTGCTGGCGCTGGCGCTCGTACTTGCCGTTGAACTGCTGGTCGAACCGGTGGACGTGGTTTGCGTTGATTCGTCCTGGATCAATGTTTTCTGATATTGCGCCAACTGCCTTTGCAATGCCGCAATTTGCGCGGAACTGGACGTGCCTGATACGGCATACGCCGCCGACAAGGCATTGGTGGCTGAAACTGCGGAAACCATGATGCTCTCCTGATACGTTAACCCTTTTCCTTATTAACGGCAGCACCGTTGTCTAAACTGATAGCCAGTTGTGTAAAGCGAGGTAAAGATTCCCCGCAATTCATGCCTTGCGGCAAAACTAACGATCATGTCCACTGCCATTATCGTGTCTGGTGTGTAGATATCGAGTTGATATTTTTTTCTCCAACCCATAAAGTAGGGACACTTTAATGCCCCTAATCGTTCCATTGCGGGTTGACGCAATGCAATACCATACTGGCATTACTGGATTACCCATGAGGTGGTGAGCGTCGCCATGCGTGATAAACCGCAACAAAATCCGGCTGATATTGCCCGCGAGGCGTTCAAGCAACTCGCTGTGCGTCGCATCGCGCCGACGCCGGACGCCTATCGCCAGATCTATTTCGAAATTGCCGGTGCCGCCGAAGAGCGCGAGCCCGACAAGACTCTGGACGCCTTCGCCAGCTTCATCATCAGCATGCCCGGCGAGACCGGGCTCTATGGCCGGCGCATGCAGCAAGCCGCCAAGGCCCAGGATTGGCAGGAATACGGCAAACAACTGACCTTGCTGGTGGAACGCTTCCAGGCCGCCCCCCCTGCCCCGGCAAAACCGCCCGCCCCCATTCCAGTCGCAGGGCCGCCGCTGACGGACGACCAGCAAACCCAATTGATGCGCGACATGCTTGCGCGCGCGCTCACCTTTGCTATTGCATCACTCCTGCAAGGCGCACCCGACCTGGCCGAAGAAGCCGAGAAGCTCGGCGCGGCGATCAAGGAAGCCAAGACCGTACCCATGTTGAACAACGTGGCAGCGGGTTTGAAGCAACTGTATTTCAAGATCGAATTGCGCAGCGGCGAATTGGCCGAGCAGCAGGAATTGCTGTTGCGCCTGTTCAAGCTGTTGCTGGAAAACGTCGGCGAACTGGCCGAGAACGATACCTGGCTCGCAGGCCAGATTGCCACCGTACAGAACCTGCTGGCCGGGCCGATCAACCATGCCGCCCTGAAGGATGCTACGCGCAGCCTGAAGGAAGTGATCTACAAGCAAGGTGTGTTGAAGGGCAGCCTGAACGACGCCAAGGTCACCGTGAAGAACATGGTGATCACCTTCATCGACCGCCTGAGCGCCGTGGCGACGACCACCGGCGACTTCCATGAAAAGATGGATGTCTACGCGCAAAAGATCAGCCAGGCCAAGGACATCAAGGAATTGAACAAGGTCCTGGAAGACGTCATGCGCGACACCAAGTTCGCCCAGGCCGAGGCCCTGCGTGCGCGTGACCAGATGATTCATGCGCGCCAGGAAGTCAACGACGCCGAAGCCAAGATTCACGAACTCGAATCCAAGCTCGAGCAGATGAGTGAGCTGGTGCGCGAAGACCAGTTGACCGGCAGCCTGAACCGGCGCGGCCTGGACGACGTGTTCGAACGCGAACTGGCCCGTTCGGACCGGCGCAAGTCGCCGCTATGCATCGCCATGCTCGACCTGGACGACTTCAAGCGCCTGAACGACACCTACGGCCACTCCGCCGGCGACGAAGCGCTGATCCACCTGGTGCGCGTGATCAAGGACACCTTGCGCACCATGGACGTGATCGCCCGTTTCGGCGGCGAAGAATTCATGATCGTGCTGCCGGACACGACCATGGAAGACGCCATGCAAACCGTCACCCGAGTGCAGCGCGAACTCACCAAGCGCATCTTCATGCACAACAACGAACGTTTGTTGATCACCTTCTCTGCCGGCGTGGCACTGCGTGTGGAAGGCGAAGACCAGGCCAGCATGGTCAAACGCGCCGACGAGGCCCTCTACAAAGCCAAGCGCGCAGGCAAAAACCGCGTAATCGCGGCAAATTAGCGGCAAATTGGCAGCAAATTGAACGAGGTTTGGTTTATCCTGACGGCCGATAAACCGAACCCGACGTGCTTATGACCTCCGATCCACAGAACATGCAGCACCCCACACATCTCACCGAGGCGGATTCGCTCGACCCGCAAAATTGGGAAGCGTTGCGCCAACAGGGCCATCGCATGCTCGACGACATGATCGATTACCTGTCCGGCTTGCGCAACCGCCCCGTTTGGCAACCGATCCCAAGCGAAATCCGCGCCGGCTTCCAGGCCCAAGTGCCGCGTGAACCCGGCTCGCTGGAAGCCGCCCATGCGCGCTTCATGAGCGAGATCGTGCCCTATGGCGTGGGCAACAGCCACCCCGGCTTCATGGGCTGGGTGCAAGGCGGCGGCAGCGCCGTCGGCATGCTGGCCGAGATGCTGGCCGCCGGGCTCAATGCCAACGTCGGCGGACGCAACCAGATTCCGATCGACGTGGAACGTCAGGTGGTGCAATGGGTAGCTGACCTGCTCGGTTTTTCCGAAGAGGCAAGCGGTCTGTTCGTCACCGGCACCTCGATGGCCAACCTGATTGCGGTTTGGGTGGCACGCGTGGCCATGCTGGGCACAACGGTGCGCAAGGACGGCATCGCCGCCAACGGCAGCAAGCTCGTTGCCTATACCTCGGCCGGTGCGCATGGCTGTATCGCCCAGGCGATGGATCTGGCGGGACTGGGCACTTCCGCCCTGCGCGTGATCCCGATGACTGCAGCCTTCGAAATGGACATGGCCTTGCTGGAAGAAGCGATTGCCAAGGACCGCGCCGCCGGATTGCAGCCTTTCTTCATCGCTGCCACGGCTGGCTCGGTTGACGTGGGCGCGATCGACCCGCTAGTGGCTATTGCCGACCTCGCCGTGCGCGAGCAACTCTGGTTCCACGTGGACGGCGCCTTCGGTGCGCTCGGCATGCTGGCGCCGGACATCGCGCCGCGCCTGGCCGGCATCGAGCGCGCCAATTCGGTGGCGCTCGATTTCCACAAGTGGGGCCAGGTGCAATACGACGCCGGCTTCATTCTGATGCGCGACGGCGCCCTGCACCAGGCGACGTTTTCCTCCCCGGTTTCCTACCTGCGGCGCGAAGTGCGCGGTCTGGCCGGCGGTTCGCCCTGGCCCTGCGATTTCGGCCCTGACCTGTCGCGCGGCTTTCGCGCACTCAAGGCCTGGTTTGCGCTGCAAGTCTACGGCACCGACAAGCTGGGCCAGGTGATCTCGAATACCTGTGCTCTGGCGCAATATTTGAAACAAAAAATCGAAAATAACGGGAAACTGGAACTACTCGCGCCGGTAGCGCTCAACATAGTATGTTTCCGCCATCGCGGCACGCCGGATATGGACGATGCCAGGCTGGACCGTTTCAATGCCGATCTTGCCGTGGCGATACAGGAGTCCGGCAAGGCCGCGCCCTCCACCACCCTCGTCAAGGGGCGCCTGGCAATCCGCGCAGCCATCGTCAACCACCGCACCAGCCGTGCCGAGATCGACGCCCTGGTCGATACCGCGCTGGCGCTGGCCGACACAATGAATTGACCCCGGGAGCAAAACCTTGAGCGACGCAGACAAGCCTGATGATATGCCGCAAGCCCTGATCGGCCTGGCGCCGCTGATGCGCCAGGCTTTTTCAGGAATCGACCTGCGGCCGTTCGGCACGCGCCTGATCGAGCGTGCCAAGGCTTACCCGCGCGACGCCAATACGCTGATCGACCTGTCGACCGTGCTGCAACTGACCGGCAACCGCGAGCTCGGCCTTGCCACGCAGGCCCAGGCCTTGAAGCTGCAGCAGCACTACCGGCTTGCCACCGCTACCAAGCCCGCCACAATACGCCTCCTGGCCATCGTGGCCGGCGGCGATCTGATGGCCAATACGCCCGTCGAATTCCTGGTCGAAGGCGGCGACGTGGCGCTCGACCTGCTTTATGTCGATACCGGCCTGCCCTTGCCGGCAGCCCTGCCTGAACACGACGCGATTTTCGTCGCCATCGGCGAGTCGGACCACAACCGCCCCTTGCTGAAACAAGTTGAAGAACGTGCCCGTGACTGGACATGCCCGGTGATCAATGCGCCGCAGCGCATCGCCCAACTGACGCGCAACGGTGCCTGCGCCCTGCTGCACAATGCGCCAGGCATCAACATGCCACTCTCGGTACGTCTGGCGCGTACGCTGCTTGAGCAGGTGGCAGCCGGGCAGATGGCGCTGGCTTCGGTGCTGCCGGGCGGAGAATTTCCCATCATCGCGCGCCCGGTCGGTTCGCATGCCGGGCATGACCTCGACAAGATCGAGGATCCAGCAAAGCTGAGCGCCTACCTCGAAGCCACACCTGTGGCCGAATTCTATATTTCGCGTTTCGTCGATTATCGCGGGGTCGATGGCCTGTTCCGCAAGTACCGCATCATGCTGATCGATGGCCGGCCCTACATCTGCCATATGGCGATTTCGGAAAACTGGATGATCCACTATCTGAATGCCGGCATGGGCGAAAATGCAGCCAAGCGCGCCGAGGAAGCACGCTTCATGGCGACCTTCGACATGGGTTTCGCATTGCGCCATGCACGTGCCTTCCAGTCCGCCGCCGAAATCCTGCAACTCGACTACGTCGGGCTCGATTGCGCCGAATCGCGGGAGGGTGAATTGCTGATCTTCGAGGCCGACAGCGACATGATCGTGCACAACATGGACCCGATCGACATGTACCCCTACAAAGCGCCCGCGATGCGCAAGATTTTCGATGCCTTCCATGCCATGCTGGTTGCGCGCATCGATCATGCACGCCTATCAAAAGATTAACAAACGCACCAGCTTTGTTAAATATTGCCGCGCCGTGCGGCAAACCATGAAGATTTTCCGAAAACAGCCGTCAACGGTTTGTGCGGCGCAATCGCGCTGGAACCGGCTTCAAAATGACCAGGGCTAGGCGGAGCGACGAAGACAGTACGACTGTACGGCGAGGCGCGACAACAACGCCATGGGCTTTTTGAAGCCGGTTATTCGACGGATGTAGATAGAAAGGAAAGGCTTGCCTGACATGACACGTACCATCGCAGACCAAGGCAAGCATCTTTCTCCTACCGGTTTGATGGCGGCGGCGGCCCTGCCCGGTACAGCACAATTGCTGACCGAAGGCGGCGACGCCCGCATCGAACTCGATCCCGTCACCGGCCTGAACAAATACGGCTGTGCACCTCTGCCCGACGCGGGCATGGTTGCGCTCGGTTCCTCTACCGCATCAATCATCTCCGAACGCAGCTTCGCCGCTGCAGAAAGCTTGCGCACACGCCTGCTGGCGTCCAACGCCGCGTCAGACTACACCGCTTATGCTGCCGAAATGAACCGCACACGGCGCGAATTGTTGTCGTTGTGCGGCATCTCCGAAGGTTCCGGCGTTGACGTGGTTTTTGCCGCTTCGGGCACGGATATCCACTTGATTGCTGCACAAGCTTTTTCCAGCGGCGAAAAGCTGCAACCGCTGGTGATCATGGTGGAGGCCAACGAAACCGGCAGCGGCGTGGCTGCTGCCCTGGCCGGCCGCCATTTCAGTTCACATTCGGCGCTGGGTGAAACCGTGACCTCGGGCGCCAACATCCGCCATGCTGCAGCTATCGAAGTTGTCAGCGTGGCACTGCGCGATGCCAACGGCATGGCGCGCAGCGATGCCGCCATCGATGCCGACTTCGTCGCCCTGGCCAGCCAGGCCGCCGAAGCCGGGCGCCGTGTGCTCCTGATCCTGATCGACGGCTCCAAGACCGGTGCAATCGCCCCCACGGCCGACTGCGTCCTGCAATTGCAGCAACGCTATGCCGACCGCATAGACGTGATGGTCGATGCCTGCCAGTTCCGCATTTCGCCGCAGACATTGCGGGCCTACATGCAGCGCGACTTCATGGTCGCCCTGACCGGCTCCAAATTCGCCACCGGCCCGACCTTTTGCGGTGCCCTGATGATTCCGCCACTGTGCGCACGGCGCATGCGGCGCCATCCGATTCCCCCGGCCTTGCGCGCATACTCCTCGCGTGCCGACTGGCCCGCCGATTGGGAAAGCGCAACCGGCCTCGACCAGGCCGCCAATTTCGGCTTGCTGTTGCGCTGGGAAGCGGCATTGGCCGAGATTCGCGCCTTCCGCGGCTTGAGTGATGAACAGATTGCCAAGTTCCTGCGTACTTTCGGCACTGCAGTCCAGGATAAATTGCAGCGCAGCCCATTGCTCGACCCGCTTCCGCTACCTTCGCTCGCGCGCGGTTCGTTGGCAGAGGCAGACAATTGGGATCATATCGCGTCGATCCATCCCTTCCTGCTGTTTTACCCGAACGCCGCCAAGGGCCGCAGCGCACTCGACCGCGATCAGACATTGCGTGTCTATCAATTGCTGCAGGCCGACTTGTCGACGCGCAGGATGTTCGGCAACGACAATGCCATCGCCCGCACCGTGGCCATGCGCTGCCAATTGGGCCAGCCTGTCGCTTGCGGCCATCGCGATGGCGTGCCGGTTTCGGCATTGCGCGTCTGCGCCAGCATGCGCATGATCACCAGGGCTTGCGCCGATGACGGACGCAATGCCGGCCTTGTGATCGAACAGGCAATCGCCGCCATCGAAAAAGCTGAATTGTTAGCTCACACCTTCGCACGCTTTTAACAAAAACCCGATGTAAAACCGCTATCGCCGCAATCCATGTGCGGTCGGTATGCGGTCAATTCGTGATGTATATGGCATCACGAATGCAAGTCCTGCCCCCTCTTCTTGTCAATTTGGCTGTGCTTTTGATGACGAATTGGGAACTTTCGCAATACCACTTGCATACAATTTCCCTGCGTTACTAAATATTTTCATTTGCCCCTTAATTTCGCTCCATCTCTGCCGAAAAAGTAGCGGAGGACGATGAAGGTATCCGGGCATGCTTCTCTCGCATCGAATATCGCCCTGTCCTGTTTGTCTCGCTCGAATGTTAGAAATTGCAAACTATGATTTTTAACGTTTCAGGCGCGCTATAGTGCTTTGGGTAAAGAAGCTGTGGGGAAGCCCGCCGTGACAAAAGCATGAACCGCAACATGCAATAAACAAGCAATAAGCAACTCGCAATACGCAAGATTCAGACCGCAGAATGGCGCTTCGGCCGGAGGCCGTTCTGGGGAATAAAGCACATATATAGACTGGGGTGGCACCATGAGCAGCTGGGTAATTGGACTTACGACCGCGCAAATCCAAGCGATGACAACATCGGATCTGGCGTCTCTTCAGACCTCCGACATCATCGCCCTGACCACCGACCAGTTGGCAGCGTTTACAACGACTGAGATCAGCGGCTATTTCACCACCGCCGACATCGCGGCGCTGACCACGAAACAGATCAACCAGGGACTCACGACCGATCAGCTCCAGGGTTTCACGACCAAGCAGATTGCCGCCTTGACCACGGCCCAGGTCAGCCAGGGTTTGACCACCGACCAGGTGGCGTCGCTGACCACCGCCGAAATCGTGGCGCTCAAGACTTCCCAGATCGCCGTACTGACTTCGGCACAGATCGGGCTTGGCCTGACCACCGATCAGATCGTCGCCATGACGACCGCACAGGTTGCGGCCTTGACGACGTCGCAGGTCAAGACCGGCTTGACCACCGACCAGATTGCCGCCTTGACAACGGCCCAGGCAACTGCGTTGACCACAGCGCAAATCGCATCGGGTTTAACCAGCGCCCAGGTTGCTGCACTGACCACCGCCGACGTGGCCGCATTGAAAACCGCCCAAGTCGTGGCCCTGACCACGGCACAGATCAATCTGGGCCTGACGACCGATCAGGTCGTGGCACTCACCAGCACCCAGGTCGCGGCCTTGACCACGGCGCAGGTCGCGCTGGGCTTGTCGACGGCCGATGTGGCTGCCTTGACCACGGCGCAAGTCGCCGCCCTGACGACGACGCAGGTTGCCGCCTTGACAACCGCAGAAGTCAAGGGGCTGACCACGGACCAGGTCGCCGCGCTCACAACTTCACAGGTCGGCGCACTGACCACGGCGCAGATCGCCCTGGGATTGACCACCGACGACATTGCCGCCCTGACCACCGCACAGGTCGACGCACTCAAGACCGGCCAGGTTGCCGCATTGACCAGCACGCAGATCAGCCTGGGCTTGACCACGGATCAGCTCGTCACCATGAGCACGGCGGAAATCGCCGCACTCACCACGGCCCAGGTGAAGAACGGCTTGACCACCGACCAGGTCGCCGCACTGACCACCGCACAAGTCGGCGCCTTGACCACGGCGCAAGTTGCAGCCCTGGGTACGGCCCAGGTGGCGGCAATAACCACGGCAGACGTCGCCGCACTGAAAACCACCCAGGTCGCATCGCTGACCACGGCACAAATCCACCTCGGCCTGACCACCGACCAGATTGTTGCACTGACCACGGCGCAGATCGGTGCCTTCTCCACCGCCCAGATCGCGCAAGGCCTGACCACCGATGACGTGGCTGCCTTGACCACAACGGAAATCGCTGCGCTGAAGACGGCCCAGGTTGCCGCACTGACCTCGGCCCAGATCGGCGCCTTGACCACCGATCAGCTCGTCGCCATGAGCACGGTCGACATCGCCGCTCTGACCACATCGCAAGTCAAGGGCCTCACCACCGACCAGGTCGCGGCATTGACGACCGCGCAGGTCGGCGCCTTGACCACCGCGCAGGTTGCCGCGCTGGGCACCGCCCAGGTTGCCGCCTTGACCACCGACAACGTCGCCGCATTGAAGACGGCGCAGATTGTGGCGTTGACCACGGCGCAGATCAGCCAGGGCTTGACGACCGACCAGATCGTATCGCTGACCTCGACGCAAATCGCTTCCCTGACCACGGCGCAAGTCGCTCAAGGCTTGTCGACAGCCGACATCGCCGCATTGACGACTGCCGAAGTGGCCGCGCTGAAGACCGCGCAGGTCGTGGCGCTGACCACGGCACAGCTCGGCAAGGGTCTGACCACCGACCAGCTCGTGGCGATGAGCACAACCGATATCGCTGCGCTCACCACCGCGCAAATCAAGAACGGCTTGACGACCGACCAGGTTGCCGCGCTCACCACCGCGCAAGTCATTGCCCTGACCACGGCGCAGGTCGCCGCTCTGGGCACCGCACAGGTCGCTGCCCTGACCACCGACGAGGTCACGGCCTTGACGACAGCTCAGGTCGCTGCCCTGACGACCGCACAGTTGAGCCTCGGCCTGACCACGGATCAACTGGTGTCGCTGACTTCGGCACAGGTTGGCGCCCTCACGACTTCGCAGATCGCCCAAGGCCTGTCGACGGCCGACGTTGCCGCACTGACTACAGCTGAGGTCGCCGAACTGAAGACGGCCCAGATCGCCGCGCTGACCACCGGGCAGATCAAGAATGGCCTGACCACCGACCAGGTCGCCGCGCTCACCACCGCGCAAATCGGCGCCTTGACCACGGCGCAGGTTGCCGCATTGGGTACGGCCCAGGTCGGCGCCTTGACCACCGCCGACATCGCCTTGTTGAAGACGGCCCAGGTGGCCGCCCTGACCACGGCCCAGGTCAATCTGGGCCTGACCACTGACCAGATCGTTGCATTCACCACGGCACAAATCGGTGCCTTCACGACGGCACAAATTGCACAGGGCCTGACGACGGATGATGTCGTTGCCCTGACCACGGCGGAAATCGCCGCCCTGAAGACGGCCCAGGTTGTCGCCCTGACGTCGGCCCAGATCGGCGCCCTGACGACCGATCAGTTCGCGGCGATGAGCACGGTTGATATCGCTGCGCTGACAACGGCACAAATCAAGGGCCTGACCACCGATCAGACTGCGGCGCTGACCACCGCACAAGTCGCCGTCCTGACCTCGGCGCAAGTCGCTGCCATGGGCACGGCCCAGATCGGCGCATTGACCACGATTGACGTTGCCGCCTTGAAGACCACCCAGGTGGTTGCCCTGACGACGGCGCAGATCAACCTGGGCCTGACCACCGACCAGCTCGTGGCAATGAGCACGGCCGACATCGCTGCCCTGACCACGGCGCAAATCGCGCAAGGCCTGACGACGGCCCAGGTGGCCGCCCTGACCACGGCCCAGGTGGCCGCATTGAAGACAGCGCAAGTGGCCGCCCTGACGACGGCACAGATCAGCCTCGGCTTGACCACCGACCAGCTCGTGGCAATGAGCACGGCCGACATCGCCGCATTGACGACTGCACAGATCAAGAATGGCCTGACGACAGACCAGGCCGCCGCGCTGACCACCGCACAAGTCGGTGCCCTGACGACGGCACAAGTCGCCGCATTGGGAACGGCCCAGATCGGCGCCTTGACTACCGCCGACGTTGCCGCCCTGAAGACGGCCCAGGTGGCCGCCCTGACCACGGCTCAAGTCCACTTCGGCCTGACCACGGCCCAGGTGGTCGCGCTCACGACCGCCGAAATCGGCGCCTTCACGACAGCGCAGATCGCGCAAGGCCTGACGACGGACGATATCGCCGCCTTGACCACGGCGGAAATCGCTGCGCTCAAGACCGCGCAGGTCGCCGCGCTGACCTCGGCCCAGATTGGCGCCTTTACCACCGACCAGCTCGTGGCCATGAGCACGGTCGATATCGCGGCACTGACCACGGCACAGGTCAAGGGCCTGACCACCGACCAGGTCGCTGCACTGACGACCGCGCAGGTTGCCGCCTTGACCACGGCGCAAGTCGCCGCACTGGGCACGGCACAGGTGGCAGCATTGACCACCGACGACATCACGGCGCTGAAGACCGCCCAGATCGTGGCCCTGACCACGGCGCAGATCAGCCAGGGCTTGACCACCGACCAACTGGTGGCAATGAGCACCACCGATATCGCCGCCTTGACCACGGCCCAGATCGCACAAGGCTTGACGACTACAGACGTTGCGGCCCTGACCACGGCAGAAGTGGCCGCGCTCAAGACGGCGCAGGTTGTAGCCCTGACCACGGCCCAGATCAGCAAGGGCTTGACTACGGACCAGTTGGTGGCAATGAGCACGGTCGATATTGCCGCGCTGACCACCGCCCAGGTCAAGAGCCTTTCCACTGACCAGGTCGCCGCCTTGACCACGGCACAGGCCGTTGCCTTGACCACGGCACAGGTAGCCTCCCTGGGCACGGCCCAGGTGGCAGCACTGACTACCGACAACGTTGCCGCATTGAAGACGGCCCAGATCGCTGCCTTGACCACAGCCCAGATCAACCTCGGCCTGACCACCGACCAGATCGTCGCGCTGACCACGGCACAGATCGGCGCCTTCTCCACTGCGCAGATCGCCCAGGGCTTGTCGACGGCCGACGTTGCCGCGCTGACCACGGCGGAAGTGGCCGCATTGAAGACGGCGCAGGTCGCAGCACTGACTACGACCCAGATCAGCAAGGGCCTGACCACCGACCAGTTGGTGGCCATGAGCACGGTCGATATTGCCGCGCTGACCACCGCGCAGGTCAGAAGCCTCTCGACCGACCAGGTCGCCTCGCTGACAACTGCGCAGGTCGACGCCTTGACCACGGCGCAAATCTCTTCCCTGGGTACCGCCCAGGTGGCGGCGCTGACCACCGACGACATCGTCGCGTTGAAGACGGCGCAAATTGTCGCCTTGACGACCGCACAGATTGCCCAGGGCCTGTCGACCGACGACATCGCCGCCCTGACCACGGCGGAAGTGGCCGCATTGAAGACGGCGCAGGTTGCCGCCCTGACCACCGCCCAGATCAGCCTCGGCCTGACCACCGATCAGTTGGCTGCGATGAGCACGGTTGATATTGCTGCGCTGACCACCGCGCAGGTCAAGAGCCTGACCACCGACCAGGTGGCCGCATTGACGACCGCACAGGTCGCGGCCCTGACCACGGCACAAGTCTCCTCCCTGGGCACGGCCCAGGTGGCGGCCTTGACCACCGTCGACATTGCGGCCCTGAAGACGGCCCAGGTGGCTGCCCTGACCACCGCGCAGGTGAGCCTCGGCTTGACGACCGACCAATTGGTCGCCATGAGCACGGTCGACATCGCCGCGCTGACCACTGCCCAGGTCAAGAGCCTCTCCACCGACCAGGTCGCCGCATTGACCACGGCGCAAGTCGTCGCCTTGAGCACAACGCAGGTTGCGTCCCTGGGTACAGCCCAGGTGGCAGCACTGACCACGGATGACGTCGCTGCCTTGAAGACGGCCCAGATCGCCGCCCTGACCACGGCCCAGATCAGCCAGGGGCTGACCACCGACCAGCTCGTCTCGTTGACCACGGCGCAGATCGGTGCATTGACCACGGCGCAGATTGCGCAAGGCTTGTCGACTGCCGACGTCGCCGCCCTGACCACGGCGGAAGTCGCCGCCCTGAAGACGGCGCAGGTCGCGGCCTTGACCACGTTCCAGATCAGCAAGGGGCTCACCACCGACCAACTGGTCGCGATGAGCACGACCGATATCGCTGCACTGACCACCGCGCAGGTCCGGAGCCTTTCCACCGACCAGGTCGCCTCGCTGACGACCACGCAAGTCAATGCCCTGACCACGACGCAAGTCGCATCCCTGGGTACCAACCAGGTGGCAGCCTTGACCACCGATGACATCGTCGCATTGAAGACGGCACAGCTTGTCGCCTTGACGACGGCGCAGGTTGCCCAGGGCTTGACCACGGACGACATCGCCGCATTGACCACGGCGGAAGTTGCCGCCCTGAAGACGGCGCAGGTTGCCGCATTGACGACGGTACAGATCAGCCAGGGCCTGACCACGGACCAGTTGGCAGCCATGAGCACGGTCGACATCGCTGCATTGACGACTGCACAGGTCAAGGGCCTTACCACCGACCAGGTCGCCGCCTTGACGACCGCCCAGGTCGCGGCCCTGACCACGGCGCAGGTTGCTGCCTTTGGCACGTCCCAGGTAGCCGCCTTGACCACGGCAGATGTTGCCGCGTTGAAGACTGCCCAGGTGGCCGCCTTGACCACGGCCCAGATCAACCTCGGCCTCACGACCGACCAGATCGTCGCCTTCACCACCGCACAAATCGGCGCCCTTTCGACGGCGCAGGTCGCGCAAGGCCTGACCACGGGTGATATCGCCGCCTTGACCACGGCAGAAATTGCCGCGCTGAAGACGGCCCAGGTGGCCGCGCTGAGTACGGCCCAGATCAACCTCGGCCTGACGACCGACCAGCTCGTGGCAATGAGCACGGTCGATATCGCTGCACTGACCACCGCCCAGGTCAAGAGCCTCTCGACCGACCAGGTCGCTGCACTGACGACGGCCCAGATGAGCGCACTGACCACGGCGCAAGTTGCTTCCTTGGGTACGGCCCAGGTGGCGGTGCTGACCACGGCAGACATCGCCGTGCTGAAGACCGCCCAGGTGGCAGCGTTGACCACGGCACAGATCAACCTCGGCCTGACAACCGACCAGGTCGTGTCGCTGACCTCGGCACAGGTCGGCGCCTTGACCACGGCGCAGATCGCGCAGGGCTTGACCACCGCCGACATTGCCGCCCTGACCACTGCGGAAGTGGCGGCATTGAAGACGGCACAGGTTGCAGCACTGAGCACAGCGCAGATCAACAAGGGATTGACCACCGACCAGCTCGTGGCGATGAGCACCGTTGACATCGCTGCATTGACGACGGCACAGGTCAGGAGCCTGAGTACCGATCAGGTTGCCGCGCTGACGACGGCACAGGCCGGCGCTCTGACCACCCTGCAGGTTGCTTCCCTCACCACCGCCCAGGTGGCTGCGTTGACCACGGACGACGTCGCTGCATTGAAGACGGCCCAGGTGGCCGCCCTGACTACGGCCCAGATCAGCCTTGGCCTGACCACCGACCAGGTCGTGGCGTTCACCACGGCACAAATCGGCGCCCTGTCCACGGCGCAGATTGCCCAAGGTCTTTCGACCGCCGACGTCGCTGCCCTGACCACGGCGGAAGTTGCCGCGCTCAAGACGGCCCAGGTCGCTGCCCTGACTACCGCGCAGATCAACCTTGGCTTGACGACCGATCAGCTCGTGGCCATGAGCAGCGCCGATATCGCCGCCTTGACCACGGCACAGATTGCCCAGGGTCTTTCGACGACCGACGTCGCCGCGCTGACCACGGCACAGGTAGCGGCACTGAAGACGGCCCAGGTGGCCGCCCTGAGCACGGCCCAGATCAGTCTCGGCCTAACTACCGACCAGCTCGTAGCCATGAGCACCGTCGATATCGCAGCATTGACGACGGCCCAGGTCAAGAGCCTGACCACCGACCAGGCAGCAGCACTCACTACCGCGCAAATCGGCGCCTTGACCACGGCACAGGTCGCCGCGCTGGGTACGGCGCAAGTGGCAGCTTTGACCACGGCGGACGTCGCAGCAATGAAGACGGCGCAAGTGGCCGCCTTGACCACGGCACAGATCAACCTCGGCCTGACCACCGACCAGGTCGTGGCGCTCACCACCGCGCAAATCGGCGCCTTCTCCACGGCACAGATTGCGCTGGGCCTCTCGACGGCTGACGTCGCTGCCCTGACAACGGCTGAAGTCGCCGCGCTCAAGACGGCCCAGGTCGCTGCCCTGACCACCGCGCAGATCAACCTCGGCTTGACCACCGACCAGCTCGTGGCGATGAATACGGCGGATATCGCCGCGTTGACGACGGCCCAGGTCAAGAGCCTCACGACCGACCAGGTCGCCGCCCTGACCACTGCGCAAGTCGGCGCCTTGACCACGGCACAGGTTGCCGCCTTCGGTACGGCGCAGGTGACAGCCTTGACCACAACCGACGTCGCTGCACTCAAGACGGCCCAGGTCGCCGCGCTCACCACGGCACAGGTCAATCTCGGCCTGACCACCGACCAGCTCGTGTCGATGAATACGGCGCAGATCGCGGCCCTGACCACGGCGCAGGTTGCGCAAGGCTTGACGACCGCCGATGTTGCCGCACTGACTACGGCGGAAGTGGCTGCGTTGAAAACTGCACAGGTTGTTGCGTTGACCACGGCGCAGATCAACCTCGGCCTGACGACCGACCAGCTCGTCGCCATGAGCACCGGCGACATTGCTGCCCTGACGACGGCCCAGGTCAAGAGCCTGACCACAGACCAGGTTGCCGCCCTGACCACGGCGCAAGTCGCCGCATTGACGACCAGCCAGGTGGCGCAAGGCCTCACGACCGCGCAGGTCGCCGCCCTGACCACTGATGAGATAGCCGTGCTGAAGACGGCCCAGGTTGCAGCAATGACCACGGCGCAGATCAGCCAGGGCTTGACCACCGACCAGGTCGCGGCCTTGACCACAACGGATATAGCCGCGCTGACCACTGCCCAGGTCGCCGTCTTGGGCACGGCGCAGATCAGCCTCGGTCTCTCGTCCAGCCAGATTGCTGCCTTGACCACCGCTCAGGTCGCAGCCATGACGACGAACGAAGTCAGGAACGGTTTGACTACCGATCAGGTGGCCGCCTTGACCACGGCCCAGATCGCAGCCATGACCACGGCGCAAATCGTGCAAGGCTTCACGACGGACCAGATCGCCTCCCTGACGACCAAGGACATCGCCGCCATGCGCACGGCCCAGGTCGCGGCGCTGACGACCAGCCAGATCAGCCTCGGTTTGACCACCGACCAGATCGCGGCCCTGACCACGGCGGAAATCGTTGCCTTGACCACGGCGCAGATCGCCTCGATGTCGACCGACCAGATCGTGGCGATGACCACGACCGAATTGGCCGCCATGACGACCAACCAGACGCACAACGGCCTGACTTCGGCACAGATCCACGCCTTGTCGACGACGCAATTCGTGGCGCTGCATTTCGCTGAACAGCAGCATATCGGACCGACCATGGCGGCGAAGCTCGAATCGACGACGAGATCGACCACCAGCCTGCGCGAACGGGTTGGCAGCCTGGTCAACGCCATGGCGTCGTTCGATTCGGCCGACTCGGTGTCGGCATCGAGCAAGCGTCTTGGCATGCCTGAACAGCGCAACAGCGGCACCGTGGCGCTTGCCAGCAACGTCAGCAGCATGGTCGACGAGATGAAACACTTTGACGTCCACGGCAATGCCCTGGCCAAACCGGGCGAGACAGTCGCGACGGAACGTCAACTTGGCCTGATCTCGACGCACGGCACCGGTTACCTGGTGGTGCCGCCGAAGTGATCGCGACAAGCGTAAAATTGACGCCAGGGCCGCAAGGTCCTGGCGTTTTTTCTCGCATCACCGCGTTGACTCATGGCATTGCTTCACAGCGTTTTCGTAAGCAGGCTCTTTATTGCACCAGTGAAACAAAAGTGGTAGGCTAACGCTCTCCCCCACCATCCACTTCCATGTGGAGCAGCAGATATGGGTTCCATTGTCATCGGCATCACCACGACGCAGATCACGCAGTTGACCACTGCGCAGATTGCTTCCCTGGCGACGTCCGACATCGTGGCACTCACCACTGCCCAGCTTGCCGCATTCAGCGGTACGCAGATCAGCCAGGGTTTCAACACGCGCGACATCGCCGCGCTCACTACCGCGCAGATCAGCCTGGGGCTCAGTCCGGCGCAAGTATCGGCCATGACGCTGGCCCAGCTCGCGGCCATGAGTACCTACCAGGATGACTATGGTCTGACCAGCGCTCAGATTGCGGCGCTGTCGCCGACCCAGGTGGCCGCACTCAGAATCAACGGGGCCGGCGCACTCAGCACCACGCAAATCGGCCTGGGACTGACGACGACGCAAGTCGCGGCCTTGACGACGGCGCAGCTGGCAACGCTTACGACCTACCAGATCAATCATCTACTGACAACGGCCGAAGTCGCGGCACTCACACCGAGCCAGATCGCCTCGCTCTCGACGCTGCAGATATCAGCCTTCAATACTGCGCAGGCCAAGACCGGGCTGACCACAGCCCAACTGAAGGCCTTGAGCCCGGGACAGGTCGCGGCGCTATCGAGCGCCGACATCGCGGTATTGCCGCCGGCCCTGGTCGGTGTGCTCTCGTCCAATCAGGTGGCGGCGCTGACGAGCGCACAGATTTCCGCCCTGACGACAGCGCAAGTCGCGCTTCTCACGGCTGGCCAAGTGGCGGCGCTGACGGCCACCCAGATCCCGGCGCTGCGCACGTCAGACATCGCGGTGCTCTCCACGGCTGATATCGCCAGCCTGAGCCAGGCCCAGTTGCAGGCGCTGACAACGGCACAGGTTGCTACCCTGAGCACGGCCCAGTTGAGCCAGGGCTTGACGCCGGCACAGGTCGGCGAATTGGGTTCAAGCCAGGTCGCAGCCCTCAGCACCAGGCAAGTGCAGAACCTGACGCTGGACCAGATTGCCGCCCTGACAGCGGACCAGATTCCGGCTTTGCGCACGGCTGATATCGCCGTCCTGTCGACGGCGGCGCTACAGGAACTTTCCGCCGACCAGTTGGGCGCCCTGACCACAGCGCAAATTGCCGCCCTCTCAACGGCGCAGATTGCGCAAGGCTTGACCGACGACGCGCTGCAAGGCCTCTCCACTGCCCAGATCGCTGCGCTGACCACGGCACAGATCGCCAAAGGCCTGACCACGGACCAGATTGCCGCGCTCACCGATCCGCAGATTGCGGCCTTGCGCACCGCGCAAGTCGCTGCGCTGACCACCGCGCAAATCCACTTTGGCCTTTCGCCGGACCAGGTTGCCTCCATGACCACGGCGGAACTGGCGGCGCTGAGCTCGCAGCAGATCATCCAGGGCTTGACCTCGGCGCAGATCGAAGCGCTTTCCCCGGCCCAGCTTGCGGCGCTACGCACTCCCGGCCTGCTCTTCGTGCTCGATATTCCGGGCCTCGGGCTGACGCCCGCACAGATGGCAGTCATGTCGACCGCGCAACTGGCGAGCCTGACGCCGCTCGAAATCGGCTTGATGTACAACGACGAAGTTGCCGCCCTCAGCACGGGCCAGATCGTTGCGCTGACTACCACCCAATTGAGCCAGGGCCTCACCGCAGACCAGGCGACCGCCTTGACCTCGGCGCAAATCAACGCGCTGACGACTAGGCAGGTCAGCCAGGGCTTGACGCCCGCCCAGCTCGCAGCATTGGCGCCCGACCAGCTTGATGCGCTGCGCACAGCCGATATCGCCGCGCTGACTACGGCCCAGATTTCACAGGGGCTGACGCCCGACCAGGTGGCCGAGCTGACCACGGCGCAGATCGCCGCGCTGACCACGGCGCAGGTCGGGCACGGCTTGACGGTTGACCAGGTCGCAGCAATGAGCGCGCCGCAGATCGCAGCGCTCACTACGGCACAAGTCGCCAAGGGACTCGCCCCGGCGCAGCTTGCCGTGCTGAATGCGGACCAGTTGGCGGCATTGTCGACGGCGCAGATTGCCGCTCTGACCACGGCCGACATCAACCAGGGGCTCACGCCGGGTCAAATCGTTTACCTGACGCCGGCACAGATCAATGCGCTGAGCACGGCGCAGGTCGCCCAGGGCCTTACGAATGCGCAGATCGCCGCGCTGTCAGGAGACCAGGTCGCGTCCTTGCGTACCGGTGACATTGCAGCGCTGACCACGGCCCAGATCAACCAGGGTCTGACAGTCGACCAGATTGCCTACCTGAGCAGCGCACAGATTGCGGCCCTATCGACAGCCCAGATCAGCCGTGGCTTGAATGTGGACCAGGTGGCGGCGCTGTCCGCCCCGCAAATCTCGGCGCTGAAAACCGCCGACGTGGCCGCGCTCAATACGGCGCAATTGGGAATTTTGAATGCGGACCAGCTGGCCGCATTATCCACGGCACAAATCGCTGTGCTCTCGACTGCCCAGGTCAGCCTGGGCCTCTCCCCGGCACAGATTGCAATCCTTTCCGCTGACCAGGTCGACGCGCTGCGCACGGCCGACATCGCGGCCTTGAGCACACTCCAGATCGGACAGGGCTTGACGCCCGCGCGGGTTGCGGCCATGACCACGGCCCAGGTGGCAGCCTTGACCACCGCACAAATCAGCCTGGGACTGACGAACGACCAGATCGCCGCCATGAGCACGGCGCAAATCGCCGCCTTGCGCACCAACCAGGTTACAGCCCTGAGCGCCGCGCAGATTGCCGGCGGGCTCAGCGCCGACCAGTTGGCTGCCTTGACCACGGCACAGATTGCCGCACTTACCACGGCCCAGATCAACCAGGGCCTGACGCCGGGACAGGTGAGCGGCCTTTCGACCACCCAGATTGCGGCATTGACCACCGCGCAGGTGGCGCGAGGCTTGACAGCGGACCAGGTGGCCGCCATGACGCCGGCACAGATTGCAGCCCTGCGCACCGCCGACGTGGCGGCTCTGGGCACAGCCCAGGTGGCCCAACTGAGCGCGGACCAGCTCGCCGCGCTAACCACGGCCCAGATTGCCGCGCTGACCACTGCCCAGATCGGCCTCGGCCTGCAACCCGGGCAGGTCGCCACATTGAGCACCGCGCAGATGGCCGCCCTGAAGACAGCACAGGTGGCGGCATTGAACACCGCCGTGATCAGCCAGGGCCTCTCGCCCGACCAGATCGCGGCGCTCTCCACCGCCGACATTGCCGCCCTGACGACCGCACAGGTCAGCCTCGGCCTGACCAATGCCCAGGTTGCCGCCCTGACCACGGCACAGATCGCCGCGCTGACAACAGCACAGGTCGCCAAGGGCTTGTCCCCGGACCAGGTCAGCGCCTTGACCGGCGCACAAATCGCCGCCTTGCGTACCGCCGACGTCGCGGTATTGACCACGGCGCAGCTCGGCCAGGGCTTGTCGGCTGATCAGCTCATGATGTTCAGCACGGCGCAAATTGCCGCCCTGACCACGGCCCAGATCAATCAGGGGCTGACTGTTGCCGACATGACCGCACTGACCACGGCACAGATGGCCGCCTTGAAAACCGGCCAGGTTGCAGCACTGAACACGGCCCAGATCAGCCAGGGCCTGTCGCCCGACCAGGTGTCCGCGATGTCTACCGCCGACATCGCGGCCTTGACGACGGCGCAAATCGCACAAGGCTTGACGCCGGACCAGGTGGCAGCGCTCTCGACCGCACAGATTGCGGCATTGACCACAGCCCAGGTTGCGCGCGGCTTGACCGTGGACCAGGTAGCCGCCATGACGCCGGCGCAAATCGCCGCCCTGCGCACCGCCGACGTTGCGGTCCTCGGCACCGCGCAGATTGCCCAATTGAATGCCGACCAGCTTGCCGCGTTGACCACGGCCCAGGTGACGGCCTTGACTACGGCACAGATCGGCCAGGGCTTGCTGCCAAGTCAGATAGCGGAATTGAGCACGGCGCAAATGGCCGCCTTCAAGACCAGCCAGGTTGCAGCACTGAACACCGCGCAGATCAGCCAGGGCTTGTCGCCGGACCAGGTGGCGGCGCTGTCGACCGCCGACATCGCGGCACTCACCACGATGCAGGTCAACCTGGGCCTGACCAACAGCCAGGTCGCGGCCATGACGACGACGCAGGTTGCCGCACTGACCACGGCGCAAGTTGCCAAAGGCTTGACCACAGACCAGGTCAGTGCATTGACCGGCGCGCAGATCGCCGCCTTGCGCACCGCAGACGTGGCGGCGCTGACCACGGCCCAGATCGGCCAGGGTTTGTCGCCCGACCAGGTCATGATGTTCAGCACGGCCCAGATCGCGGCACTGACCACGGCCCAGGTCAACCAGGGCCTGACCGTTGCCGACGTGGCCGCAATGAGCACGGCGCAATTGGCGGCCTTGAAGACCGCCCAGGTATCTGCCCTAACTACGGCCCAGATCAACCAGGGCCTGTCACCCGACCAGGTAGCCGCACTGTCAACCGCCGACATCGCCGCCCTGAGCACGGCGCAGATCGGCCAGGGCTTGACCAACGATCAGGTGGCGGCACTCACCACCGCCCAGATCGCGGCACTGACCACGGCGCAAATCGTCAATGGCGTGAGGACGGACCAGTTGGCGCAATTGTCCACGGCCCAGATTGCCGCGCTCCGCACGGCCGACGTCGCAGTATTGACGACGGCGCAAATCCACCTGGGCCTGTCGCCGGACCAGGTTGCGGCGTTCTCAACCGCTCAAATAACCGCGCTCAGCGCGAACCAGATCAGCCAGGGCCTGACCCTGGACCAGGTGGCGGCGCTGACGACGGCGCAGATGGCCGCCTTGAAAACCTCGCAGGTGGCGGCGCTGACCACGGCCCAGATCGCTTTCGGCCTGTCGCTCGACCAGGTGGCGAAACTCTCCACGGCTGACATCGCCGCCCTGACGACGCTGCAGATTTCTCAAGGCCTGACCGCAGACCAGGCCATGGTGTTGAGCACAGCGCAGATTGCAGCACTCACCACGGCCCAGGTTGCCAAGGGGCTCAACACGGCGCAGCTTGCCGCGCTTTCGACAGCGCAAGTCGCAGCATTCACGACCGCCGACATTGCAGCACTCAGCACCGCACAGATCAACCAGGGCCTCACCGCCGACCAGGCTGCAGCACTCTCAACCGTCCAAATTGTTGCGTTGGGCACCGCGCAGGTGGCGCAAGGCTTGACCACCGCCCAGGTTGCCGCGCTTGGCACGAAGCAGGTCGCGGCATTGCGCACCGCCGAAGTTGCCGCGCTGACCACGGCCCAGATCAGCCTGGGCTTGACTGCCGACCAGGTTGCGGCACTGACGACAGCCCAGGTTGTGGCTTTGACGACGGCGCAGATCAGCCTCGGTCTCACCTCCGACCAGATCACCGCGCTCTCCACAGCCGCCGTGGCTGCACTTCGCACTGCGGAAGTCGTTGCGCTGCGCACTGACGAGATTGGCGCCCTGAGCATGACGCAGATCACTGCGTTGACCGGGAGCCAGCTGGTAGCCATGTCGACCGCGCAAATCGATGCCATCACGACCCAGGACATCACGGTGATGAGCACGACCCAGCTTGCCGCCCTGACCTCGTTCCAGGCCACGCACCTGACTACGGCGCAAATCCAGGCATTGAGCATCCCGCAATTCCAGGCGCTCAATTTTGCCGAAACCATCCACCCGCGCAATCCCGGCGTGCTGCAAAACGTGAAAGCCATGGTGGAAACCATGGCGCACTACAGCGTGGCAGAAGCCGCTGTCACTTTTGCGCCACAAACCACCGCACCAGCACAAACAGCGGGCGCCATGGCGTTGGCGATCAGCCGGTTCCACTTTACCCGGCCCGGCGAGCAACTGGCTACACTCGACAAGCGCCCTACGGCCGTTGCCGATACCGGCGTTGCAGTCCTCGCCGTCCCGCCGAAATAGCTTGCATACAACAATCGGGCAACAAAAGCCCTTCTATTCGGTGCATCCTGCCACCGGGCAATTGCGGTATAAAGAGGGTCTGACGCCGCTTTGCGCCACTGGGGGCGGCACGCCCGTCGGTTGCGCGGACGATCTTACAACGATAGACTGTCACCATGATTCCTGAGGTTGGAACAATTCCCTACGACCAACAACTGGCGCTGGCCGCCAGCGGCAGCCTCGATCTGTTCCAGCTCATTTCGGTAGCGGAAGGCTTGATTGCCGCCGGCCGGCGCTCGGACGCCATTGCCCTCTACCGCGCCTGGCTCAGAAAGCCCGTGCCCAACCTCGAATATGCGGCCTATTTCAACCTAGGCGTGCTGCTGGCCGACAGCGGCAGCCAATCCGAAGCGGAAGCGGCTTACCGCCAGGCAGTGCACCTGAAGCGCGACTTCCCGCAGGCACAATACAACCTTGGCGTGCAGGCGGAAAAACAGGGCCGTTTCGACGACGCCATGGCGCGATGGAAGGGCGCTCTTGAAATCGAATCGCTGCAGCAAAGCGACCAGAAAGACAACCGCAAACTGTTCTGCAACGGCCTGGGACGCTTATACGACAAGTTTTACCGCTACGAAGAAGCCGAGGAAATGCTCAGGCAAAGCCTGGCCCTGGACCCGGGCCAGAGTGACGCCCTATACCACTGGCTGCATGCAAGGCAAAAGCAATGCAAGTGGCCCATCATGCGCCCCCTGCCCGCCATCGGCGTGGCCGAGATGTGGGAAGCCGCTTCGCCGCTGGCCGTGCTGGGCTTGACGGACGACCCGGGCCGCTTGCTCAAGACTGCCGCCACCTACACCACCAAGAACGTGCGCCAGCTGCCACGGCTGGCCCAGTTTGGCAGCGACTATGGTCATGACAAAATCCGCCTGGCTTTCGTGTCGGGCGACCTGTGCCTGCATGCCGTCTCGCTGTTGACCGTACGCTTGTTCGAATTGATCGACCGCAGCAAGTTCGAGGTCATCGCCTACGGCTGGAGCCGCAAGGACGAAACACCGTTCAGGAAACGCGTGGTTGACGCATTCGACCGCTATGTCGATATCGCCGACGTGCCGGACGACGTGGCTGCACGCATGATCCGCGACGATGAAATCGACGTGGTGATCGACCTGCAGGGCCTGACCGCCGGTGCACGCCCCAACATCGTGGCCCAGGGCCCGGCGCCCTACCAGATCGCCTGGCTCGGCTACCCCAACTGTTCCGCCATTCCCCACGTCGACTACGTGCTGGCGGATCGCTTCATCTATCCGCCCGAGTTGCGTCCCTACTTCACGGAAAAGCCGCTTTACCTGGCCGACTGCTTCCAGGTGGCCGACGACAAGCGTTCGCAAGCGGTGACCGACGACCCGGCCAAGTACGGCCTGCCGATCGACAAGTTCGTGTTCTGCGCCTTCAACAACAACTACAAGATCACGCCGGAAGTGTTCGGCTCGTGGATGCGCATCCTGCATCAGGTGCCCGAGAGCATACTCTGGCTGTTGCGCGACAACGAATGGGCCGAGGCCAACATGCTCTCCGCCGCACGGGCCCACGGTGTGGACCCGGACCGGCTGTTCTTTGCCGGCCGCGTGGCACCAGACGACTACCTCGCGCGCTTCGGCACGGCCGACCTGTTTCTCGACACCTTTCCGTATAACGCCGGCACCACGGCCAACGATGCCTTGTGGGCCGGCTTGCCCATCCTGACGCTGTCGGGCCGCAGCTACGTTTCACGCATGGCGGGCAGCCTGCTGCATTCGGTGGGCCTGCCGGAGCTGGTCACCTTCAACGCACAGGCGTTTGAAGAACAGGCCGTGGCTTATGCACGCGATACGGCGCGCCAGGCAAGAACGCGCGAACTGCTGCGTGCGGCCAAGGCCGGTAGCGCCGCATTGAATACGGCAAAGTTCGCTGCCGACTTTGGCGCGGCCATTGAAAACCTGGTGCGTAGTGCGACCAAACCATAACAATATGGCCTACCAACACTCTGCAATTCAATGTTTGACTGCGATCGCGCAGCATCATGGCATCCAGATCAACCCGGAACGCCTGATCCACGACAATGCGCTGGCCGATGAAGAACCTTCGACGTCGCGATTGCTGCGCATCGCTGCGGAAATCGGCCTGAAAGCCAAACCGGACTCCCTGAGCTGGGAAGCCCTGTTCGTCCAGGGTGGCGTATTCCCCATCATGGCGCGGCTGAAGAATGGCCACAGCGCCATCATCGTTGGCGCACGCAGCGACGAGCATGGCGGGCGCGTGGCCATCATCGATCCGCTCGCTGAAAACGCCGGGGTGGAATTGCTCGACCGCGCCGGCATGCAGGCGATCTGGGCAGGCGACGTCATCTTCCTCAAGCGCCACCACGCCCTGACCGATCCGAACCAGCCCTTCGGCTTGCGCTGGTTCATCCCCGAGATATTGAAGCAGAAGACGGCATTCCGCGACATCGCCATTGCCGCCCTCCTGCTGCACCTGTTGGCCCTGGCTTCGCCGATCTTCTTCCAGCTCGTGATCGACAAGGTGCTGGTGCACCAGAGTTCGTCCACGCTGTGGGTGCTGGCGGTCGGCATCGTGATCGCACTGGTATTCGACGCCATATTCGGCTTCCTGCGCCAATATCTGGCGCTGGCGGCAACCAACAAGATCGACATGCGGCTGACGCGCCGCACCTTCAGCCACCTGCTGTCGCTACCCATCGATTATTTCGAAACCACCACGGCCGGCGTGGTGGTACGGCACATGCAGCAACTGGAACGTATCCGCCAATTCCTGACCGGACGCATGTTTTTCACGGCGCTCGACACTACGGCGCTGCTGATCTTCATCCCCATCCTGTTTTCGTATTCGATCAAACTGGCCAGCCTGACGCTGGTGTTTGCCGTGCTGATCGGCGTCATCGTCGCAGCACTCGTGCCAACCTTCCAGCGCCGCTTGAACGCCCTGTATTCCGCCGAAGCGAAGCGCCAAGCCATGCTGGTGGAAACCGTGCATGGCATGCGCACGGTCAAGGCCCTGGCGATCGAACCGGCGCAACGGCGCCATTGGGATCAATTGTCGGCACAAGCCATCCTGGCCCACTTCAACGTCGGCCAGCTTTCCATCGGAGGCAATGCCATCACCGACTTCCTGGGCAAACTGCTGCCGGTCATCATCATCGTGGTGGGCGCGCAAGACGTGTTCGCGCAAACGCTGTCGGTCGGCGCGCTGATTGCCTTCCAGATGATTTCCGGCCGCGTCACGGGCCCCTTGATCCAGATCGTGGCGCTGATCAACGAATACCAGGAAACTTCGCTCTCGGTACGCATGCTGGCCGAAGTGATGAACCGCTCGCCTGAAGGCCGCATCGGTGCCGGCGGCTTGCGGCCCGACCTGGAAGGCGAGATTTCCTTTGAAGACGTGACCTTCCGCTACCCAGGTGCAGCCCACATGGCATTGGACCGGGCGCGCTTCAAGATCGAGGCCGGCACCGTGGTCGGCATCGTCGGGCGCAGCGGCTCCGGCAAGACCACGTTGACCAAGCTATTGCAAGGCTTGTATCCGGTCGGCGAAGGCATCATCCGTTTCGACGGCATCGACGCGCGTGAAATTGACCTGTCGCACCTGCGGCGCCAGACCGGCGTGGTGCTGCAGGAAAACTTCCTGTTCCGCGGTACGGTACGCGAAAA
>Ga0134128_10001890_pt1 | contig 26460 bp, 25 predicted proteins | sample KB31754_FD_96462 | JGI IMG/M metagenome (GOLD analysis project Ga0134128, IMG submission 96462) | Terrestrial soil microbial communities with excess Nitrogen fertilizer from Kellogg Biological Station, Michigan, USA - KB3-175-4 | ecosystem: Environmental > Terrestrial > Soil > Unclassified ...
AATCTGTGGCAGCAAAAGGCATCGAAGCCCTAGCAAGAAGCGGCAACGAACTGCCGGCAAGCGAAGCCAGACTTGAAAGAGAGCCGAGCGCAACCGGAGTTTCGCCTGACGCACCATATATAGTACCAACTACCGCGACGAACGTTGTCATCCCTGATTCATTCGAGAGTTCTGAACTGCATCCGCATGGTCATCACCACCAGAGCACAAATATCTTCGGAGCCAGTTTAACCGTAGGGTTCGACAGCGGATTCGAAAACGGCAACGAGTCTCACAACAGCGCCAGTCATTACCATTGGCACGGTACTTTCCACGGTCATGGTTACCATAGACCATTGCACGGCAACGGCATCGACGGTCGACCTGAATACGCTGCCTTCGCACCGAAAGGTGACACTCTGGTTGTGACCGCGCGTTCGATGGTGTTCACTCCGGATTCCAATAAGCGCTTCATGACCGGAGCCGAGATTGCTCTCGGGGTGGTACTTGTAGCAGGGGCAATCGCAAAAGCAAAAGAACATGCGGCAGAAGACCGCGAAAAACAAGAAGAAGCAGCAGCAGAAGCGACCGATGCCGTTTCTCGGCGACGCAAAGATCCCGATTCGATCAACTATTTTCAGAAACTGACGGCAAACAACAGCACCAGAGCTTCCTGGATCGTCGGCACCGGCGACACGCTCACGTCATTAGGCGACCGCTTTTATGAAGACGCACGAGTCGGTTATTTGATCGCTCAAATTAACCGCGAACTCAGCCAACAACACAGAATTGACGGAAAGCTGGTCGTTCAACTTTTCACCAGGCAAACCATCTACTTACCGAATAAAGAAGATCTGCAGCAATTCTACGGCCGTGACCTCAGCGAACTAAAAGCGGAAAATCTGGTCACCATAGTCAGCGAGCGTGAGTTCGACCGCCAATTGGTGAACATGATCATGAATCGTGCCATGGGCATTACGACCGAACCCGCAACGACAGCAGCGCAGCGGCCGGCATTTGCTTTGGCATCTGCCACAGAACGAACCGTAGCGGCGGGCGGCAGCCCGCTCAACGAGCGCGCTCGCGAACAGCATCTTTCGGCGCAAGATCGACAAGCAGAAGCATCGGACAACGACCGCCAGCCGCCGCTTCCACCGCAAGGCACCGGCGCCCTCTCACTCGCTGGATTCCTTTCTTATCTGCGTTCTAAATATAAATCCGAACCCGACGTCGCCAGCATCGCTCGTGCCCGTTTGTCGCTGCGCTGCAAATTCTAGTCAAACTGTACAATTCCACAGTGTAATTTGCAGCTTTAAACGTTTTGATCAGATCAGTTAGAAGGTATCTTCATAGCTACGGGTCCAGCCCACCCAGGACCCGAACCCAGTTCAAAAAACAAGGTCATACCAGGGACGGTAGGCAGAAGACACGCTTCACGGCGTGGCTTTTGCTTTTAAGGGGTGGCAACCAAGGCAGGTTGGACGGAAAAGCATATAGATGAATCCGACTGCACAATTGTGCACGTTGGGGTGCGGCTTTGCCTATTAACTCCTCCATTAAGCAGACTTATAGTTGCTCTGGAGGAACGCCAAATATGCCTAACACAGCAATGATCGTGGATGCAGTGCCCGCGCTCAGGCAGCATGCCCGACTAATGATTCAAAAGGTCCTGGGCGACGAACTTACTACGATACTCGAAGCAGACAATTCCGAAACAGCGCTAAGCCTCTTCAACCAGCACCAGCCGCTATTCGTCGTGCTCGATACCGTTAACCCAGGCATCAGCAGCCTGAAGATTGCGCATCAGATCTGGTCGGTAGCGCCATCAACCAGAATTCTCTTCTGGGTAAACCAACATCGCGAGTTCCACATGAGAGAACTCAAGCGCATGATCCCGACCACCGCAGTCGACGGTTATATCTTGCAGACGGCCGACGATGAGAAGCTATACCGTGCCATCGAATCCCTGGTGCGATTCAGCAACTCATATACAGATCCGAATCTGCGCACGGCCGCAGCGCTCAGTGGCAACGACGCCCATCTTACCGAGCTCGAGCAAGAGACACTGGGCGATCTGCTGCTTGGACTGACCGACAAAGCCATCGCCAGAAAACGCAATCTTACCGTGCGCGGCGTACAAAACCGCCTGGCTTCGCTGGCTACAAAACTGCTCGGTCGCGACCGGTCGCAAATCGAGTCCGGAATCGAATTCTACAACCTCCGCGTGCGCATGATCTTTGAAGCGCTCAAGCGCGGCGTTTATACAGTGGAGGACATCCCCGAATTGGAGAAGAACCTCTACTGTTGGATGGAGACAACGGCACCTACAGCCCACCTCTACTCATTATCGCGATAATCCAACCCCCGCAAAAACAATCGCGACGGCAATTGCATGGTTGCAAGGCAACCATGCAATGCCGCTTTTGTTGGCTTCACGATCCTGTACCGGCGGGCGCAAGCCCGCTAAGATCGAAGACTATTTGGCCTTAGCAATCTTATCCGTCGATGGGTAATCAGCATACAAGTGCGCCATCGTCGCTTCATCACGACTCGTCAGCGCCGGCTGTTGATCCGCATTGATGGCGTAATACATGATGTCGGTGCGCACCGGCGAATGTCCTTGCAATCCGAGTGCGTGTCCGGTTTCGTGCAAAATTGTCTTCGCCATGTCGTTGTCCGTGAATTGCTTTTCGGGCAGTTCAGTAAGCAGCGACATCTTCGCACCATATATGATGCCTTGACCGGTCGCCTTGTTCAGCTGCGTATAGGCGTTTGTTTCACCGGCTTCCGTTCCAGTGGCCCGTTGAGTCACCTGGTCGGTCCAGCCGACGTTCACGTCAGCTTCCGACGGGCTTTTCACTTCCTTCCACGACAATTTGTCACCGGAAGCCGCTGCCCACGTGCTAAACGCGTGCCGAACCATGCCGGCAAATTGCGGACGGAATCCCGGCACACCGGCACCGGAGGAGATGCAAACTTTGATCGGCATTTTATTTTCTTGCCAATGGTACACACCCTGTCCACAAACCGATGTCAAATAATCAGCAGCGGAAGAGTCTTCTACATCCGGGGCGGCAACGCCGGAAAGCGCAGCAAGCGTATTAATGTGGTTTACCGTTTTGGTGCCTACTGCACTACCTGTTGAGTTAGTGAAAACGGACATTGATAGCATCGTGAGGAGTGCTGCGACTCCACCGGTGAGTTGTTTACGCATCGGATACCCCTAAAAAGCGCGCCTGCCGAGGAAGTTGCACGCGTTATCGTGAACTTTAACTTGAAGACATGCGCGCAGCCAAGCACAGCAAGAGGGTTTATAACGAATTTGTGAAACAAATGGTGGCATTTACCCGCGAAGTTGTGCGGAACACCACATAGAACAGCAGGAACGGCAGAGGTTCGTGTAGGGGCGACGCGATGCGTCGGCCGTCCGCCGCTGTACCGGCGGGCGGAAACCCGCTGTACCGGCGGGCGGAAGCCCGCTGTAGCTGAGCCTTTGCCCGTTGGGTACAACGATAATATGCAGACGCCCACCACTACCACGAACAAATTCCGGCTCAAGTGGTGGCCGTCGCCGCAGGATTTTAACGAGGCCGTACAAACCCCCGGTACTACTTATAGCGATAGCGATTTGCGGTCCGGCCAAGTCGAGCTAACGGCACTTGGTTTGCCGCGTCCACAAACCGGTAACTTCGCCAGCGTTTATCGCATTGATTGCATTCACAAATACTGGGCCGTACGCTGCTTTCTTCGAGACATTCCCGAGCAACAATCTCGCTATCACCAGATCGAAACGACCCTCAGCGAGCTCAACCTGCCATTCTTTGTTAACTTCGCTTACCTATATGAAGGCGTGCGCCTGCGCGGCGACTGGTTCCCCATCCTAAAAATGGAATGGGCTGAAGGTCCCACTCTCACCGAATACATGAGCGCCAATGTGCATGAGCCTAACAAACTGCGGCAGCTCGCAGAAGAGTTCAAGCAATTAACATTCGGTCTACGCTGTCATGGTATCGCTCATGGTGACCTTCAACACGGCAACATCATAGTCTCGCCTGCGGGTCTGCGCCTCGTCGATTACGACGGCATGTACGTTCCACGACTAGCCGGACAACCAGCCAACGAACTCGGTCATCCTAACTACCAACACCCTGCCCGCAAAGCCTCAGACTTCAACGCGGAGCTCGACAATTTCTCCGCATGGATCATCTACTCATCATTGATCTGCCTGGCTGAGGATCCCGCGCTCTTCGAACAGCTCGATGTTGGCGATGATTGCTTGCTCTTTCGCCAAAGAGATTTCATCCAGCCGACACGTTCACGCGCTTTCAGTCTTCTAGAACGACATCCGAACGAGATCATACAAAAATACGCCCGCTGGATTCGCAGTTTATTACGCTTGCCGCTGGATTCCATTCCAGACTTGGAAGTCGAACCGGGTGATCCTGTTGATCTCCCGGAACTGAACGTGCCTGGAGAGGTGACCACGGCTTCCATCCGAATGGTTCCTACTGCGCGGGAATGGCGCTACTTCGCTTTATTCAGTGTGGTCCTTATCGTGATATGCGCAGGCTTGGCAGTTTGGACCAACAATGCGCAGACCGATCATGCCGCTCTAAGAGCCGAACTCGCGACCGTGCGACCGACAGGGAAAGCCGGAGAGGCATTGTCCTACTATGAGACCGGAGACTACCAAAAAGCAATTGGTCTCTATCAGCAGATAGGAGACAGATACAAGTTGTGCCAATGCTGGCATGAACTGGGACATAATTATCTAGACGCGCGCCAATATGAACAAGCTTACGACGCATTTGGAACCGCGCTGCGCTACTTGAAGGAGACTGAGTTCGCTAAGGAGGGCCGGGCGCTAGAGCTAGCCTCCAGAATAAAAGGCGACCGTGAGACAGCAAGTATAGGTCTACGTAATGACATTCGGAACGAAATTTGGAACGCTGGGAGAGGGCGAGCATTTCCATGATGGAAAACGACAGGCGATCCGGTCTAATATAAGTCCGTCTGCCAATAAGCGTCCGGATCGGAGTTAATCGCCAGATTGCCAAACAACACAGCTTCATTTCGCGTCATCGTTCTGCTCGGCGTCGTCAGCCTATTTGCCGACGTCGTCTATGAAGGCGCGCGCAGCATCATCGGCCCCTATCTGGCGACATTTGGAGCGACCGGTGCTGCTATCGGTTTCATCGCCGGATTCTCCGAGCTGCTTGCGTATGCGATCCGCATGGGCAGCGGGCGCTTCGCTCGAGACCAACGCTTCATTTGGCCGACAATCGGAATCGGCTACCTGCTCACATTGGTCGCCGCTCCCGCGCTCGCTCTGGTGAATAGCTGGACCGCGGCCGCCGTCTTAATTTTCACCGAACGCTTCGGCAAAGGCGTGCGCGCACCGGCGCGCGACGTGGTGCTCGCCGAAGCAGCAGGTGACAACAAAGGATTCGCCTTCGGCTTGCACCACACACTCGATCAAACAGGCGCGGTAATCGGTCCGCTGGCGGTCGCCGCCATTCTTTTCTATAGCCACAGCTACCAACTCGCTTTAGGATGGCTCGCCATCCCCGGAGCACTAGCCATGCTCTGCCTTGGAACCGCCTGGCTTACTATGAAGCAGGCGCAGCCCGCCAAGCCTGACAGTTCCGCGAGCCCAAAACTACCGCGATCTTTCTGGTTCTATTCAATAGCGCTCGGATTCGTCGCCGCCGGATTCGTCGATTTCCCACTCATCGCCTACGGACTGACATCACACGTTCACCTTTCCGCCAGCCTCGTTCCGATTGCTTATGCCGTAGCGATGGCCGCCGAAGCGGCCGCCGCCATCCCACTCGGCAAGCTATTCGACAAATTCGGGTTCAACGTTGTACGCATTCTAGCGTGGCTCTGCGCGCCCATCGCACTGCTTGTGTTCTCGCACAATCTAATCGTAGTTTTCCTTGGCTCACTGCTTTGGGGAGCCGGCATGGTCTTTCAGCAATCGCTCGCGAAGGCAATCGTCGCGCAGCTCATTCCTTCCGAAAATCGTAGTATCGCGTATGGTGCCTACGGTCTCGTATATGGAATCTGCTGGTTCGCCGGCAGCTTCGTCATCGGCTGGGCATTCGATCACAACGTGCACACAGCCATCGCCATATCAATCGCGCTGGAAGTTGTCGGCGCGATTCTGCTCCTTCTGTTCAAAATGCCTGTCAACAAAGTCGCCGCGCCTTCGGCTCATTGACGCGAATTTTCGCCGGAGCAGCTAGCTCATAAATCTCACTATGGGCGATCAACTCCTGAGTTGATAAAAGGCGAATTAGCGCCTTTCAGCACAAACTCCGAAAAGCTTGCTCCACGGCGGCTTTTGAGACGCGTCGCCAGATCCGTTTAGTCACTTGGCGTCAACAAATTTGATGATCGCTAACCGCGACATCCAGACATGTCCCCGACCCCGACCCCGATTCCGATTCCGCAATGCAATACTGGATCAGCTCATGAGCAGCAGAACTGACGAGCACGATTGCCGAACAGAACTAATTAGAATTCCGCGACCAAGCCGAAAGCGGCGATGATCAGAATGCAGGTGAAATAGAAAACGAAAAACCAGAACCAGCGGTTAATCAGTTGGACGTCTGTAAGTTTGCTTTCTTTGGCAGCCATTTCAATTACCTCTCTGCTTTCGCCGCGCCGGCAGCAGCAGCGGGCTCACTAGGCAAATTGCTGATGAAAGAGCTAAATTCCTTCACCTCGCCGATAAACCGCTCGGGCTGAATTCGCGACAGCCACAAGCCAATGACGCGACGACGATCCACAGCCTTCTTCAGACCTGGCGGACGATCGCCCAAAATGCGCTCGCGAATCATTTTATTGCCTTCGCGATAATAGCAATCGCCGAGCTGGCAGCCCGTCACGATCACGCCCTGCGCGCCCGCTTTCAATGCCGCTTCGATTTGCAGCGGTTGAATCATGCCGGAGCAAGGGTATTTAACGACGTACGCGCCATCGACATCTTTCAATTTGCCGTTTTCGTCGACGTGATCTGTGAGGTCGCATGACCTTTCGCAAACCAGGTTAATTATTCTTGGAGCCATCTTGGAATTCCTTCGAGTAAAACGGTGATACCGCAGGCGTTACGCCTGGGCCGCCAGGGCCTTAATTTTGGCCGTGACGTCGGAGTCCAGCAAATCGGGCAAGTCAATCGCGTCAAATGCACAGGCGCCGACGCACACGCCGCAGCCCGAGCAACGATATGGCATGACGGTCGCCAGCAACTTGAAGCGTGAACCCGCAGGCGCAGGCACCATCTCGATAGCCGCGTACGGGCAATCCAACGAGCACAGGCGGCAGCCGGTGCATTTGTTGTCGACGACTTCCGCGGACAGAATAGGCGGCGTCTTCACCATGTAAGGCAAATAACAAGCAAGGAAAGTAAGGATTGCCACAATCGCCCAGAACACCAGGGGCGGGAAAACGCTCATCAGCCAATATGGCCACAGGAAGAACCAATCAATGTTGAACTGCGTCGGCTGCTCCGCCAACTGAGCCATTGTCGGCATGTCGATCGGGAACAAGAATACGGACAGCGTAACCAGGGCGAACAGAACATAGTTGACCACCGGCGGCGGTGTCACAATCGGACGCTGCATGCGTACGTAGTGAATCCACAAGCCGAACAGCAAGGAGAAAGAAAGTCCGATGTGGATGAAGAGGAAGTTGGCCAACGTCAAGTTAGTGATCGTTCTACCATTCAAGAACCACCACTGAAGCGGATCACCAATCGGTCCAAGCGCACCAAAGGCGGCAACAGTCATGCGGGTGAGAATTAGAGAGCGAGTGTCCCATACCAGGTAATAACCGGTTTGACCGATGATAAACACGAGCGCCAAAAGCACGATACCGCTCAACCACTGAACGATACGGTATTGACGATAGCGGTCCGTAAACCACACCCGCAGCGCGTGCAGAAAGATGGTGATCACCATCGCGTCGCCGGCATACCGGTGAATACCGCGGATCAAATAACCAAACGGGATCGTTTCAGTGATGTACTTCACTGAGGTATAGGCGTTGATCAAGTGCTCCGACGCGTAGGCATTGTCGATGGTCGGAACGTAATACGCAAACAGAAGCAATCCGGACAGGAATAGCACCCAGAGGAAAAACTGGGGCAGTGCGCCGTGATAATAGAACGGATTGTATTTGCTGGTGCAGATTTTGTTGAGCCAATCTTCGCAAACGAGCGTCGCCTTGGTTAACGCATCTGTATATAGCGGTTGTAGTGCCACTGTTAGATACCCCTACCTTTCACCTATTACTTCTTGGCCGGAATAATTGTTTTTTCTTCGCTGTCCCAGCGTCCCACCGCATTGATGGCGATGGCAGCGAAAATCATGGCTAGAGAAAGAAATATTGCATAAGCGACGTATGAGCGCACTTCGCCTGGAATGCCGCCCTGCATCGGATGATCGATCGCCTTCTTTACGTCATCCGATTGCCCATTTTGCGGTGCTGGTGCTGGTCCCGTTTCCTGCATGGCATTCGGAAAGAGCACGCCGGTAAACGAATTGCCGATGTTGCGCACGGCTTGCATGGCGTCGTAGCTTCTCACCGGAGACAAGCCAGGCAGCCATGAGCCGCTAGTGAGAGTGGAGGGCAGCAGCTCGGACACCGGCATGAGCACTACACCGCAGATAAGCGACAGCAGTGCGCACACAATCACAATAATCGGGGTCGCGCCTTTCATTTATTGTTTCCTTCTCGATCAGTAACGATTACTGGCTGAATCAGTTTGACTATTCGGTTGTCTGGAAAACGAGCTTCGACAAATGCATGCACCGAGTCGAACAGCTTATGTCCGGTCTTGAGCGTGCCTTTGTTTTTCTCTTCGAAGTAGATCCAGTATGCCTGCAACATGAGCAACGTGGAGGTGAGAATGACTCCGGCAGCCAGCAGAAGAAATCCGGTCCAGTGCCCGGTGGTGTTTATTTCCCGCCAACCGGCGAAAAACAAAGACAGAGTATACGTCGCCAGTGCAAACGCGCCCCATCTCACAACACCGTTAACCCGTTGCATCAGGTGCTACCTCGTCCCTGCTGCAGTCGGCTGCTTAGCCGCAGGCGGAGTCGCCGCTTGCGGTGACAAGTTGCGCATGTGCCACCATGCCCAATAGCACAGCACAGCGCAAACCGGGCCGGCAATCATCCAGCCCCAATCAAGCGGCGGCACTTCAATCGGATAGGGCTTAACTGCCCCGTTCATCCGGTCGGTGAAAGTCACGTAGTCGAACATCCAACGGTTGGTGACCATGAAATCGATCATGCCGCGATATACGAGGTTGGGAGCATCGGTCAAACCGTATGCCGTCGGAGTCTTGAGGACATCGTCGAGCTTGGTCATAGGAATGTGCGCTGCGTTCATCTTTTCGATGACCCAAGCCGTGTCCACCTGGAATGTGGGGATCAGTTTGAAAATTCCATCCAGGATCGTTCCTTGCTGCGTAACTTGATCCAACTGTTTGATCAGATCAGCGGACGGCACGTCGCCGCCTTTAGCAAGCAAATCATGCACGAACCAATACGGCGGCTGGCTGTGCTCAGCCACCAACTTGCGTACCAATCCTTCCGCTTGGTCGGCGTTGCCGCCCATGAAAATGCGGAAGAATCCATATGTCCACGCCTGAGTAAGCGGCGAAAAGAACATCTCGGTGCGAGCCATAAAGAAATACATGAATGCCAGCACGCTCTGGATGGTCATGACGATAGCCATCGTCAAAGCACCCTTGGCGAGCGCAATCTTCTGCCGCACATCCGGGATGCCCCACATGTATACGCCCAGCTGCATGAGCACGCCGAGGTTGACCATCATCCACAGGAAGTCGCGCCAGTACGGCGGATCATTGTGGATGTTGGCAATGTTCACGATGATCAGCCCGGAGAACGCTAACCAGTTAATAAGAGCCATCAACGACACCATGAAAATCAGCGGGCGCTTCATGATGTCCTTTTCCGGGCCGGTGATCCACACATCGAGGAACGGCAAGACCATAACGGTCAGTGGAATGACAAGTGTGATTTCAGTAGCGACTACAGGCTCGAGATATTTGTACATCTGGTACAAGCCCAGGAAGTACCAGTCGGACAAAATCGGCAGCGGCGTCACGTCAGGATTAGAGCGGTGACCGAGCGCTGTGGGCATGATGATCGATACGACAATCAGCCAGCCAATGATCGCGCTGCGCTTGATCCAGTTGATTGGAATGCGCACAAACCCGGTTCTGTAGAAATACAGTTCTACAAAGATGAGCGGAATCAGCGAGAACGCCAGGTGCAGAGAGAAGAATCGCGTGATCGTTTCCTGCGTGATGGCGGCGCCGCCCCCCAACAAAAATTCAGCTGTGTTCCAGCCCATGTGAATCGATTTGACCAGGGGCAGGTAGAAGTCGCCCATCACTGGAAACTGATCCATGTAGGTTGGGAAGGTGGCGAACACCTTGGTAGCCCAAAACGCGCGCTGGTTCCAGATGAGCAGGTAGCCTGTCAACCCGGAGTACATGGAAAGCAGAAGTGTGATTAGACCAATGGCAATGTTGAACTCGCGACTGGGTTTGAAGTCGGCCGCTAAGAACATGCGATAGAGACGAATAGTGGCAGCGATGATCATGGCGTCGGCGCCATACTTGTGCATGCCCCGGATGATGTTGCCGAAAGGAATGTTGTGCTGAATGTTGAGGATGGAATCAAAGGCGGCGGCTTTTGTCGGGATGTACCAAATCATCAAAAGCAATCCGGTGAGGATGACGATAAACCACACCAGATAGAATATGCCGCCCGCCGCGTAGAACGGGTTTTCTTGCGCCTCAGCCTGGAAGTGCTCATCGAAAATATCGATGTTGTTCAGGCGAGTTTGCAGCCAGTCGTTGGCTTTGTTGATCCCTCCGATCAACCCTTCAGATGCGTTAGGCAATTCCCCCAGCCTCCAATGACACGATCGTGTAACTACCAGCTTCTTTCTTCAGTTCGAATCTGCGTGGCGGACGCGGCGCCGGACCGCTGACCACTTTGCCGTTGTTGGCAATATCATAAACGCTCAAGTGGCAAGGGCAAGCGAACATAGGATTCGTGGCGTGTGCATAGTTGTAGCCCTTGGCGACATCCGCGGGGTCCGGCACATAGTTGAAGATACAACCGAGGTGCGGGCAGATGCGGCTGTAGGCCACGACTTCGCCACTGGGAAGTTTGAGAATGAACCCGGGAATCTTGCGAACCTCGCGCCCTTCCGGGTTGTACTCCTTATATTGCTGCTCAAAGGTGAAAGGAATGCACGTCCAAGCTTTCGGGAAATCCGCATCCGTGAATTTCACATCTTTCAAAGGCGCCGGCTGGTCCGAAGGACCAAGCAAATCCAGCGGCTTGCGCGTGGGCAACAAGAAGCGGAATAAGGGCGAGAAGGCAAGACCGAAGGTGAAAGCCAGCGGAATCGCTGCGGCCGTCTTCAGAAGTATTCGTCTGGAAGTTCCATCAGTCATGATCGTAAATCCTCTAGGTTTCCCTATTATTGTGCGCCCTGCGGTTTTTGTGTGCCCGCTGCCGGTGCCGAACTTGTACCTGTTGTTGCATTTGGTGCGGTGCTGCTGCCTGTGGCTGCTCCAGCGGATGAGCCTACTCCAGCCGATGCACCGGGTGTCGGAACGTTGTTTGCAGTCAACACGGCTGCGTTATTGACGTGAAACTTGTGCACATACTGCACCAGCTTGCGAATATAGGCTTCGTCGAAATTGACGTTTTTCTTGCCGTCTTTCTTGCCGAGGAAATTGGGCATGCCTTCCCAACGGATGCCGTTGGCAATGTGGTCGAAAAGAACGTCATCCGTGCGGTTGAAGAAACGGTCGAAGCGCTGGAAGTTGGCCGGCATCGGCTCGAGGTTGCGAGCAAGCGGGCCGTCGCCATCGCCCTTGGTGCCATGGCATACGGCACAGTTAGAGCCAAACACGGGATCGATGTCGGAAATCTCTTTGTCGGTAAGCGCCGGCTGTCCCATCGATTTGACGTACACAGCCAGGTTCCATATCTCGCGCACGCTCAGCTTACCCTCGAATTGCGGGTGCTTGTTGTTGGCTTTATTGGTGTCGCTGCCGCCAAAGGCGATCGTTCGATAGATGTCGATTGGCTTGGTCGAATGCGCCCATTGCTCGTCGAATTTGGCAGCTGCACCGGCACCGCCTGCAGAGTGACAGCTGGCGCAGTTCTCTTTGAACGTCTGCGCTCCGTCGGGAATCGACGGACGGTCGTTAGGATAAACAACTAGCTCGGCCGGGGTGGCAGTTAGCTGCGCGCCCGCCATATTGCTGGCCGCGCCCCCATTCAGGGTTAAGCTCGTTTGTCCGCAGCCGGCAAGCAGGGTCAAAATCGGAAGTATCGGAATTAGGTGTTTAGCTTTCATTTGCGCCAACTAGTATCCAAAGAAGGGAATCCAGGAAAGGGTCGCCCAGAGGACGATAAGAACGAACATGACAACGAGCGCGATTGGCGGCGGACCTTCGCCGATGCGATACTCGGCGATTTCCTCATAATGCTCTGCGCCTTCTGCGTGTGCGGGCGCTGCCGCCACTGTGGCGGCTTTCGCTTTTGGTTCTGTCTCGTCCGGCACTTCCGTATCTCCTGTTACTGATTAGCTTGACGCGCGGTGCGCGCGTTATCCACGCGCTGCTTTGCGTGCTTTACAAAGATTGAGTCTTCCGCATCGTCGAGCATTTCGAACTTCGACCCTTCGATATCGTCGAACTCGCCGTTCTTGAATGCCCAGCCCATGGCTGCGATAGCGGCTACGAAGAAGAGGAAGCAGACGCCGAAGGCGACATACACTCCGCTTGCCAAACCGGCTTGATTAAGGATGCAGTTAGGACACATTGCTTACTCTCCTCTTTGGCTGCCGGAAGCCGGCTCCCAGATTTGACCTGACAACTTCGGCAATCTGATTACGTCCACCGGGTTGAGTTGATCGAGGCTATCGACCGTTTCTTCCTGATCTTTCGGCAAGGTCTTCAGGTATGCCACCAGATACCAGCGTTGCTCTTCCGTGAGAGTTTCTCCCCAGCGAGGCATACGGGTTCCGGGAACTCCTTCGGTAATGCGATAGAACCAGAAGTCGTCCGGATATTGCTTGTAGAACGGGCGGGTGAAGTTGGCCGGCTTCTTCTCCAACGAAATGGCGTTGGGTCCGTTGCCGCGGCCTTCCATGCCGTGGCAAGCCGCACAGTTGGCCGTATAGATACCGCGTCCGGCGTTGGCTGAGGCATCAGCGGTGGTGCTGGTTTTGCCTGTGTTGCGAGCGAGAGCCGCCTTGAACTCTTCAGGCGCTTCCACATAGTGCTCGACTTTGCGCATGTTGCCCAAGGTCTGAATGTAGCCGACCAGGTCGTTCATATCGCGATCGGACAGGAAGCTGAAGCTGGGCATAATCGAACCCGGCTTCACGGAACGAGGCTCGATCAAGTGCGCTTTCTGCCACTCGGAGGGAAACTTGCCGCCCTCGTTGGTGAGGTCCGGACCGGTACGAGCAGTGCCCAGTTGGTGCGGCGTCTCTTGCACGTAATCGCCGGCTTTCACAAGCGGGCCGTAGCCGCGGTCTTGCAAACGCGTGAACTGCGTGTGGCAGTAGAAGCAACCTTCACGTACATATATTTGTCTGCCGCGGGCCGGATCGGCCACTTTGGTAATAGCGGCATTCTTGTAGTCGTTGCCGTGTCCGGAAGGCTTCGGATTGAACAGCACCATCGGCAGTAGCACCGTCGATGTGACGATGGTGAAGAAGGTGGCAACCACGCCGGTTGCACCTAAGCGATACCCGTTCATTAAGCTTTAACCTCCTGAGCCTTCGCAGCCGGTGTCAGTGCCGGTGCCGCCGAATACAACGTGCGGAATGTGTTGTAGGCGAAGATAACTTGTCCAGCGAAAATCATCACGCCGCTAATCCAGCGGATGAACCAATAAGGTCTGATTTGCATGCTCCACTGATCGATAGGAATGCCGAAGGCCCAACCAGCGGCTTGCACCAACCCGGCCGTAGTCAGAGCCAGCATCATGATTACAAAGCCGAGCATCTTCAACCAGTAATGGGCGCGAATCAATCCCTGGCTGTACCAGGGGCGTCCCGTCAGACGCGGCAAACCATAATAGATGGAGGCTGTGGAGATAAACGAGAAGGTGCCCAGCAATGCCAGGTGAGCATGTCCGACCACCCATTGCGAGAAGTGGATATACCAGTTGATCCAGCGCGTTGCTTGGAACGGACCCTGAATACAGGTGATGTAATAGAAGACTGTCGAAGTAAGAGCAAAGCGCAAAGGCAGATCGGTAACCACCATTTGCCAACGTCCCTTCATGGTCATGAAGAAGTTGGTGAGCGCGGCGAACACGGGCACAAGCAAGAATATCGAGGAGATAACCGCGATCGCCTTCAACCATTCAGGAACAGGCGATTGCAAAATGTGGTGGGTTCCTGTCGGGGCATAGAACAAAGCGATGCCCCAGAACCCGAGCATGGAAAGTCCGTGGCTGTATAGCGGGTTGCCTGTGATGCGCGGAATCAAGTAATACATCATGCCGACGCCGACGATGGTAAACCACATTCCAAGAATGTTGTGTCCGTAGAACCAGCCGACAATCGCATCGTTCAAACCGGGCAGCGCCACGAAGGTGCGTTGCCCGATGATATAGACGAGAGGAAACCAGAAGAGAGAGCCGAGGAAATACCAGAGGGAAACGTACAGTTTTTTCACGCGGCGGTTGATGACGGTGGCATAAACGTTCCAGGCGGCGCCGACCAGCAGAACTACTGCCAAACAATCGAGCAAGGCGCCCATTTCGGCATATTCGCGACCTTCGGTGAAACCGTTGATCAAGGTGCAGAACATGCCTGTCATCATCAGGTTCCAGCCCCACATCACGGCGTTGCCGAGTTTTTCGCTCCACAAAGGCGTCTTGGTGAGCGACGGAACCATATAAAACATCGATCCGATATATGCCATTGACAGCCAGCCAATGGCGACACCGTTGACGTGCACCATGCGCAAGTGCGGCATGGAAAGTTGAGGCACGTTGTGCACCAGATCGGGCCAGCTGAATTCAGACGCGGCAAACAAGCCTGCGCCCATTCCAATGACGCCCCAGAGGATGGCAGACAGCAAAAAATTTCGCGCCGCGCTACCTTCCCGGTCACTCAAAAGCGTGTCAATGAACATATTGGCGTTTCCCTATTCGATTGCTTCCTGACATGGTGCCCCGCAGTTTTGTTTGCGTTTTGCCGGCGACCTTTGTCACTGCTTCTTTTTTGTCAGGCAAATTATTGCAGTACTGGAGAATGTTTCCTTACGCCTTGAGTAGCAAATAGCAACATTGCTTCACGCGCGGAAACCCCGATAACAAGCCAATCGTCGGTGAATCGGATGTCAGAGTGCGTGCTTCTGAATATATGTTTGATTTAACTGTTGAACAAAAAATAATCGCTTGGAAAGATGGCCGACGCATCCATTGCCCGGACAAGACATGCGGCTAGTTGTCTGCTTGCGATGATTTCGGCTCCGCTTTTTGCGAAGGTGGTGGTGGCGGCGGCGGTGGCGGACGCAAATCGAGACCGTTGTATTTGTTGGCCGTGGTCTGCAGTCCTTGCCGCATCCAGAGCCGAATAGACTCAATACACAATCCGATTACCTTATCTTTTAGCGCCGCGTCTTCAGCCGGAATTGTCGACAAAACGAAGTCGGCACGCCTGTCCCCGCCTGGATCCGGACCAACGCCGAAGCGCAGGCGATCGAATGCTTTGTTGCCTCCAAGCATCTGCATAATATTCTCGATGCCGTGGTGTCCACCGGCGCCACCATTGTGTTGCCAACGAACTTTTCCTAAAGGAATCGCCACCTCATCGTAAACGACAAGCATTTCTTCCACCGGCAGTTTGTACCAATGAAGAATGGCTTGCACTGCGGTTCCGGAATTGTTCATGTAGGTGGTCGGCTTAGCTAAAACTACGGTTTGTCCATCGATATTGGCGCGCGTCACCTCGGCCTTGAAATCTCGCGACGAGTCCCAAGTGCTACCAGATGCGGTGGCAATCGCATCGGCAATCCAGAAGCCGGCGTTGTGCCTGGTGGAGGCATACTGCCGGTCGGGATTTCCAAGTCCAACGATGAGTTTCATGTGTTTAGCCAAAATTTATTGTTGATTCCAACACACAACATATAACTGATCTGTTTCGTCGCCACATCCATGCTAAATTGCCAGCCATTGGCTAAAATTGCAAGGGCCCCAAAAGATTCTGCATCCCGGCATCCCGGCATCCCGGCATAAAGGATCTCATCAGAAGCGTAAAAAGCGATGACCGACGCCACAAAACCAGAGCATTTCCCATATCTGCCGCATACCAAATCCGACCGCGACGCGATGTTGAAAGCGATCGGGGTGAAGACCTTTGATGAGCTTCTCGCTCACATTCCCAAAGAAGTGCGCGCCAAAGAACTCAACCTCGAGCCCGGCTTGAGCGAGCTCGAGCTGACGCAGAAAATCAGCCAATTGGCATTCAAAAATAAGCCGGCATCGCAACAAGCAAGCTTCTTGGGCGCCGGCTGCTACCGGCGCTACGTGCCGGCGGCCGTGGGCAACATCGTTTCGCGCGGCGAATTCGCCACCGCCTATACGCCCTACCAGCCGGAAGTCAGCCAGGGCTCGCTGCAAGCGATTTACGAGTTTCAGACCGCCATTTGCTTGCTTACCGGCATGGAAGTGGCCAACGCTTCTATGTACGACGGCCCGACTGCGTGCGCCGAAGCGGCTTTGATGGCCGCGCGTTTGACCGACCGCAAGCATTTCCTCATAAGCGAAGCGCTGAATCCGGAATACGGCATCGTCACCAAGACCTATTTGAAAACCTCGGGACAGACGTACAAAACCGTGCCCGCACCTGCCGGCGTGGCGCCGGCTTCCGAAATGGAAGTCGATGAGAACACGGCGGCAATTATCGTTCAGTATCCGAATTACTTCGGTTGCTTCGAAGACTTGAAAGCACTGGCTGAGCAGGCACACAAGCACGGCGCCTTGCTGGTCGTAGTCACCGACCCGATAAGCCTGGGACTGCTCGAGCCTCCCTCCAGCTTCGGTGCGGACATCGTCGTGGGCGACGCCCAACAGTGCGGCAATTATCTGAGCTTCGGCGGACCATCGGCCGGGTACATGGCAACACGCATGCAGTTTGTCCGGCAGTTGCCAGGCAGGCTGGCGGGCATGACCGTGGACAAAACCGGCAAACGAGCCTTTACGCTCACCTTGCAAACGCGCGAGCAACACATTCGTCGCGCCAACGCCACATCCAACATTTGTACTAACCAGGCGCTGAATGCTCTGGCCATGCTTATCTATTTGACCCTCGTCGGTCCGGAAGGTTTGAAGACGATCGCCGAGATCAGCCTGCAACGCGCTCACTATCTGGCAGATGCGCTATCGGCAGTGCCCGGCGTCAGCTTGAAATTCAAGCAACGCTTCTTCAGCGACTTCGTGATCGAAACAGCCCATCCGGCGGGCAAGGTGCTTTCGGCGCTACAGGAAGATGGTGTCCTCGGTGGTGTCGACCTGGCTCGCTTCTGGGACAAATACAAGAATTGCATTCTTGTGTCCGTAACTGAAATGAACAATCCGTCCGAGCTCGACAAATTCGCTCAGGGCTTGCCACGCGCGTTGGCCAGACTGGGCGCAACAGAGCCCAGTGCCAGCGCTGCATCATCTGCGCTGGCACACAAGCGCTGAGGAGACTAAGACCAAATGGAATCACACGACTTCGGTTCGGGGGCGACCGCTCAGCAGGGCGGACAGACGTTGCAGCCGGGCTCGAATCCCTCGCCCCAACCGGCAGAGCAACCGCCGGGCAATCCGGTAGTCAGCTTCGTCAAAGAGACGGTCGAGCTCATCGTCGTCACGCTCGTACTGCTCATCGTCATTCGTTACTTTATCGCCGAAGCGCGTTTCATTCCGTCGAGTTCGATGGAGCCCACGATGCAGATAGGCGATCGCTTGCTCGTGGAAAAAATTTCCGGCTGGCTGCACAGACCGATTCGCCGCGGCGAGATCGTCGTTTTCTATCCGCCGCCTTCCGAGATGCAAGACGGCAAGGACTTGAGCTACGATCCGCTGCATGTGCTCGGACGCCTGACAGGACTGCCGTTTCTCCCTTACGAAGCTGCCTGGATCAAACGCGTAATCGGTTTGCCCGGCGACAAGATTCGCGTGCAAAAAGGCATCGGCGTATACGTCAACGATCAATTGCTTGACGAATCACCATATGTCAAAGAACGTCCGATGTACAGCGTCAACACGCTGGGCGACATAGGCCTTCGCGATTATCACGGCTTCGACAACCGCCCCTATCGGGACTCAAAAATGGCCAGCGAGCCTATCATCGTGCCGCCAGGCAAGCTTTGGATGATGGGTGACAACCGCAACAACAGCGAAGACAGCCACGTCTGGGGCTTTCTGGATCAGAATCGCGTGATTGGACGCGCCTGTTTGCTGTTCTGGCGCTGGTTCAAGCCGCCGAGATATTTGGAAGGGCCATAACCGGCAGCGCTACCTCGATCTTTGTATAATCAAAGGTCCATCGCTCACGAGTTTTCATGACCGAGCAACCACCAATTTCCGAGCCAGCACCAGCACCACCGCCGGAGTCAGCCGGCTCTGCACCGGCTGAGCATGAGACCAACGGCAAGTCCGCTGGCGAGGACGAGAAGAAAGAAAAGGACGGCGGGGTTCTCGGCTTCATCAAAGAAGTAGTTGAGCTGATTGTCGTCACCCTCGTTTTGCTCATCGCCATCCGCTGGACTTTTGCCGAAGCGCGCTATATTCCATCGAGTTCGATGGAACCAACATTGCAAATCGAAGACCGCCTTCTGGTGGAGAAAATTTCCGGTCACCTGGGTTTGCCGGTGCACCGCGGTGACATTCTTGTCTTCTACCCGCCGCCATCGGAAATGCCGGGCGGTCATGATTTGAACAACGATCCGTTGACCTTGCTTGGACGTTATACCGGCTTGCCGCTGCTGCCTTACGAGCCGGCCTATATCAAGAGGGTAATCGGCTTGCCGGGCGATCGCCTGCGCGTGCAGCGCGGAGTGGGCGTATTCATCAACGAACAACTTCTGGATGAGCCGTACATCAAAGAAAAACCCAACTACGATCTGAGCATGCTCGGCGACATCGGCGGCCGCAGCGCCAATGGAGATATTGTGCGTCCGTACGGAGACAGTAAAGACCAGATAATCGTGCCGGCCGGCCATTTCTTTATGATGGGCGACAACCGCAATAACAGCGAAGACTCACATGTGTGGGGCTTCCTCGATCAAAAACGCATCATCGGCAGAGCCTGCTTGCTTTTCTGGCGCTGGCTCGAGGCGCCCAAATATCCGCGTTCCATCGAGAACCTGGACTAGAGTCCAAAGCACAGCCAAGCGATCTTGACAAGAGCCGCGGCCCAGAGCGCGCGGCGCAGCTCCGGGCGGCGAAAACCTCAGGGCATCGCGTTCCACCGTCAGCGGGCGCCAGGCCCCGGAATTTTATGTTTCGGAACGTGAATGATATATGTTCTGGGTATAACCTAAAAGGACGTTCGGCAGATTGGCAACCAGAGGGTACTTTGATGGCTAAAGGAAGCAGCGCGAAAGCCGCTAAAAAGGCTGATGCAGCCAATGCACAGTCAAAAGAGGCGGCAGAGACGACTCACGACCACCAAAGCGCTGAAGCAGCTGCCCCGGCAGCCAAACAATCCCAATCCCAATCTACCCAGCGCGAAGATGCGCTGCGCAAGCTGGAATCCGACCTCAGCAAGCGCGAGATTGGACTAATCGAGCGCGAAATCAAAGTTCTTAGCCTGCAACAGGAAATCGACCGCCTGCGACCGCTATCCGGACTCTACCGCGTGGTGAAGGCGATGGCTACCGAGCGCAAGCTCGAGTCATTGCTGGAGGTAATCACTCGCGAAACTACTCAAATGTTGCGCTGCGACCGTTGCAGCGTCTTCGTGCTGGACAATCACCGCGGCGAATTGTGGACGCAAATCGCGCAGGGACTGGAAGGCACGCGCACGATTCGGGTTTCTCTCTCCGGAACTTCCATCGTCAGCCTCTGCGCCCGCACCGCCCGCGTCATCAACATTCCGGATGCCTACGAAGATCCCCGGTTTGATCCCGACGTCGACAAATCCACAGGCTATAGAACGCGCAACATACTCTGCGTGCCGATGCATAACCGATCAGGCTCAGTAATCGGCGTGTTCGAAGTGATGAACAAAGAGCAAGGCATCTTCACCGATGAGGATGAAGAATGGCTGCAAGCCCTCGCCGCCGTTGCCGGCGGCTTGATCGAACAAGCACAGCAGTATTCGGAAATCGAACATTTCGTCGACAAGACTCTTGAAACGCTGGCGCAGACCATCGACAAACGCGACCCGCTCACAGCCGGCCATTCCATCCGCGTCACTAAGTACAGCATTCTCATCGGCGAGAGCATGAGCGTCTCCGAAGACGAGCGCGATGTGCTGCGCTACTCCGCCATGATGCATGATTACGGCAAAATCGGCGTGCCCGAATCAATTCTGTGGAAAAACGGCCGTTTAACCTCAGAGGAATACGCCAAAGTTCAGCTACACGCGAAGTTCACCTACGATCTTCTTTCCAATTTGCCTTTCACCAATCGTTTGGCGCAAGTGCCATTCGTCGCCTCATGCCACCACGAAAAATTGGATGGCACCGGATATTACCGGGGATTGAAGGGGCATGAGATTCCTTACCTGGCACGCGTGATCACCGTTTCCGATGTATTCGATGCATTGACTTCGGTTCGTCACTATCGCAACCGCATGTCGATCACCAAGGTGTACGAGATCATGGAGTCGGGACGCGAAAATCACTTCGATCCGGAAGTCGTTGATGCATTCTATGGACTACCTTGCGATCGCGTTTTGAAAGTCATGGAGTCGGAGCGCGGACAGGCGATACCCGCAGAGCTCGACCACTTCCAAAACATTAGTTGGCTGCGCCTGGTCGAACTTTGCCAGGGCGGAAAACCGAAGACTCACGAAGAAGGTTTGAAAGAAACATTCTATCGAATCTACAACGCGAATCTTCCTGCCGACTATCAAGAACTCGATTAGGCCTTGACGCTGTGAGCGATTTCACAGGACAGTTCAAGTCATTTACCGATTCACTCGGACACGCAGCACAGAGCGTGATGAACAAGCTCGACCAGTGGAGCTTCCGAATGGTCGTGGACAATCTTAAGTCGACTGACTACGACGTGGCGAAAGAATCGATCGATCAGCTGACGCGCGAGAAGCGGCCAATTGGTATTCCGCCCTTGTATTTCGTTTCGAAGTTACATCCGAATTTGTATATTCGTGAACTGGCCGTCAAAGCGCTAAAGGAATTTGGACACGACAAAGAAATTGAAGAGGTGGTTGCCGGCAAATCGGTGGACGACGCCACGCGTGCGCTGATCGATAAGTACGGAAATTTCCGACAGTAGGCTCCGCCACGCAAGTTACGCCACTTGCTCGTCGTGGTTGGACTTGTCCTGCTCGAGGCTGTGTTCTTCCAACTTACGCGCTTGTTCGTCGCGAATGAAGGTTGTGTACTCGTTCACTTCCTGCTCCGTCATCTTGCCGTTGGGCTCCACGCGTCCGTCGGTATATCCGTAGAGTTCGATGTCGGACAAATATTGATCGCGCGAAAGAAGAGTACCTTGACATAGACGGTCGAAGTCGCGCTCCGGGTCGCGATCCTGGCGCGCTCTCTCGAGCAGCTCATCCATCAGCCAACGCGGAACGATTCGCTCAGTTGGATAAATGTATTCAAACAGCAACAAGTGCGTCAACAACAAGCGCCAATGCTCACCAAACCGCTCGAGCAGCTGGTTCCAATCAAACGCGGTTCCGGCATCGCGAATGAGGTGCGCGATGTCCGCGCCATCAAATCGTTCGCGATCCATAATGAATGCCTTCGACCAGATAATGTCCTCGGGCGAGCAGACACGTACCGGCACGCTGAGGAAGCGCGCTTTTTGAGATTGGGCAAACCAGCTGTCGTCAACCTTCGCCAGTCCATTTCCAGAACTGAAAATGAAATCGACGAACAAATCATCCTGCCAAGCCTTTGACAGCCAGTGTCCGTGCAGTACTTCGGTGCGATATCCACGTGAGGACAACGCTTCAAGAATGCTTTGGCAGTCTTCCCGCCGAACAAATATATCGAGATCTTTCGGTCTGCGTGGCAGGTGCATGTAGAATGCCATCGCCAGTGATCCGCCGATCAAAAAGGGCAGATTAGCTCTGTGCAGCGTTTGCAAAACATGTTTGTAGAACAGTTCGGCACGGCTGGGAAGTTGTACGACCTTTTGGTTCTCCATATATTTGGTCCGTAATGAGTGGGTCACGTTATGTTTTGTAGCGGCGGGCAGGCCCGCATATTGTTGTGCTTATTTGGCTGAAAATGTCTGGCCGTGGGCAATTTAGTAAGTTGAGCACAGTGTCTTCATTGTGACGGGCAAGTCCCTGCCAGGTTCCTTGAATAGACCCGGAAAAGCGTGCGCCAAGCGAATTTCGCCTTATAGATGAGCAGCATCTCGGGATCCTGGTCTCCAAAACCTCTACAATGGGCGCTTTGAAACCGAGCCCGGGGTAGGCCAGATGTCAAAAATCAAGGCGCTCATTGTCTCCAGCTTGCTCAGCTTCGCATTGGCGGCGCCGGCAATGCAGGCTGCTGTGGAACCTGCCGACGGCAACGGACCACCGAGCTTATTTGAAGACGACGTAGATCTGAAGACCGATCATGCCGCCATCACGGTGAGGTTGCACACCTCACGCAGCAAAGAGGCAGCAGACACTTTCACGCTCTATCCTTACCCGGTCAAGCCGCCTACCTGGACGCCGCCGCCGCCCTTGCCTCTGACTCACAAATCAATCAAAAATCTGTGCATGGCGAGCGGCTATCAGAACCACATCAACTTCGAAAAACCTTACTCAATCGTCGGTTGGCGCTGGGCCTACGCCTATGCAGCCGGGGTCAGAAAGAGCGGACTGGGCGAACCGCACACGGTGTTCAGCGAATACTCTTGGGCTGATGAAGTGGCGCCTTACGTCGCACGCGAGTGCCAGGTGCGCAATGATTTCGAGAAGCGCCGCGCTCAGCGCTATCGGAAAGTTTGTGAAGAGTGGGAGCGCACGCACGCGGATGCCGAGGCGTCCGCTGTTAATCAAGGCTTGATGCCGATTGCGCTCAGCTCAAGGCATTGGGGCATCGGACGCGGGCAGTTTCCCGCCGGCAACTGGTGGGTGCAGGTGACGCGCAAAACGCCCGGTGTCACCTACTATTGGTTGGAGCCGATCACGGCGACCGCCGGACAGCATCTCGATATCACTCTCGACGACGATAAAGCATTGGCGATCATCGGCGGCTGGTAATTGGGATCGCCTACGCTTGCGCCTTGGCCACTTCGTGCACGACGACGTGGATGGTGGGTTTCGATTGCAATTTGGAGCGGATAGTCTTCGCCGCCACTTCGCGCACGGACGCCCGCAAGGTCATGACGTCGACCCCTTCGCCGCGTGATTCACTGCGTTGCTCCCGCTGTTTGGCGATGGCATCTCGGATGTTGTGTACAAGCTCAACGCTTGCCCGCTGCCATTCGGAGCTGTGGATGAAGCCGAGGGCCGCTCCTTCCATGGTGGGCGGCTGCAGGAGGTTCCAATCCGAATCAACAAGGCAAGCGATGTTGAGCACGCCTTCCGTCGACAGCGACCGCCGCTCGTTTACCGAAAAGCGGGTCACACTTTCCGCCTGATTGCGATTGAACAGGACCGCTTCCGACTCGACGGTACCAGCGACGGTGGCGGAGCCATTGAACAGCTCGAGCACGTGACCATTGCGCAGGGGAAACACATTTTCCGCCGGAATCCCGCATTGCTGAGCCAGCTGGGCGTGGTGCATGATGTGCCGCCCCTCACCAATAGCCGGCACGAAGAAGCGCGGCTTGGTTATCGAAAGCATCAATTTCAACTCTTCCTGGCTGGCGTGGTTAGGGACGTGCACGCCGTCGCGCAGCCCGATGCAGGTGCCGACGCCCATGGAAAGCAGTTGGTCCATAATCACCGCCATGCGTCGCGACTGACCAGGATAGATGGGCTCGCTGAAAATAACCGAATCGCCCTGTACGAGATGGAAATCTTCGCGTTTGCCAAAGGCCAGATCGTACATTAAGGAAAGCGCATCGCCGTCAGGACCGGTGGCCACCACCAATATTTGTTCAGGGTTCAACCGCTGCATATCGCCGAGTCCGGCTTCAATAGATCGATCGTAGTTCAAGTTGCCGGTGACAACTGCCGCCACCGCTGTTTGTACCAGCGTTTCTCCATAGAGAACTACCTTGCGATCATTTCGTTTAGCCAGATCGAACAGAATTTGCAACCGGTGAGTATTGGTGCCGTTCATCACAACCACAGCACGCCCCGGCGCTTCGCTGATTTGTTTTTCCAGGGCAGCGGACACCGCTTTCTCCGAGGGCGAATAGCCTCGCATTTCGCTGCCTGCCGAGTTGCTGATTAATAACGTGACGCCGTTGTCACCGGCTTCGGCAAAACGGGAAACATCCATCAAACGGTTGTCGACAGGCGTTTGATCAAGCTTGAAACTGGATGTGTAAACAATCACGCCCTCGGGAGTGACGATGCGCAGACCGCAGGCGTCGGCAATCGCGTCATTTACCTGCATCCACTCGACGGTGAATGGTCCAATTTGATAATCCTGGCGAATTTCAACGGTATCAATTGCGGTGTTGGCTCGCTCGGGATGATTGGCAAGCGTCTCTGAAATCAGTGCCGACACAAAGCGTGGCGCCAGAATGCGCGGAACTTTCACATGACTGAGCAGATAGGGAACAGCGCCACAGTGCTCTTCATGACCATTGGTGAGCAACAAGGCAGTGATGCGCTGTTCGTTGGCCGCCAGGAAATTGGTGTTGGGCAACAAAAGATCTACGCCGGGAAGATCGGTAGGCGGATAGCACGCACCGGCGTCCACAAGCATAATTTCGCCGGCATATGATATCGCCCAGAGCACCTGCCCAATTTCACTCTGCCCGCCGAGCGGGAAGATGGAGAGGCGATCGTATTTCAGCTCTGTAAGGCCGTCGATTACAACTGCCATATGTTACCTGTAGAGTGAACCGAGGGCGGCAGCTTGCACCACCCAACGAGGAGGAACTAAATTACCGCATTTTCTCGGTATGCGCCCCATACGTCGCGCATGACCGTACAGATTTCTCCGAGAGTGGCATAGGCATCGACGGCATCGAGGATATAAGGGAAGCTGTTCTTGCCGGTGCTGATTGCCTCGCGCAATTCCTTGAGGGTGTTTTGCACCTTCTCGTTATCCCGGCGAGCGCGCAGCTTCTGCAAGCGGTCTGTTTGGCGGTGTTGATACTCGGGACCTATCTTGAGAATATCGATTTTCGAACCCGGTGCTTCTTCCTTGAAGCCTGTCAGTCCGATGAAGGTGAATTCACCGTTGTCCAGTTTTTGCTGGAAGCGATAGGCGGCATCGGCTATCTCTTTCATAAAGAAGCCTTTTTCAATGCCTGCCATGACGCCGCCGATTTCTTCGATTTTTCGGAAGTATTCGTTGGCGCCTTCTTCCATTTTATTGGTGAGCCACTCCAGGTAATAAGAACCCGCCAGCGGATCGACCACGGCCGAGACGCCTGTTTCGTAGGCGATGATCTGCTGCGTGCGCAAGGCAATGTGCGCCGCCTTCTCAGTGGGCAAACCAAGAACTTCGTCCATTGAATTAGTATGCAAGGATTGCGTTCCACCCAACACACCCGCGAGCGCTTCAATTGCTGTACGGATAATGTTGTTTTCCGGTTGCGGCGCGGTCAGGCTGCACCCGGCTGTTTGCGTGTGAAAGCGCAGCTTGAGGGTGCGCTCGTCTCTCGAGCCGTACTTGTCGTGCATGCGGCGCGCCCAGATGCGGCGAGCGGCGCGGTACTTGGCGATTTCCTCGAAGAAGTCGATGTGGGCGTTGAAGAAAAACGACAGACGCGGAACGAAATCGTCCACCTTCAATCCTGCTTCCACACCATAATCAACATAAGCGAAGCCGTCAGCAAGGGTAAACGCCAACTCTTGAATGGACGTAGCGCCCGCTTCGCGAATGTGATATCCGCTCACCGAGATGGTGTTCCACCGCGGCACATTGTTGGTGCAGAACACCATCATGTCCTGAATCAGTTTTACAGCCGGACGCGGCGGAATCAGGTATGTTTTTTGCGCAATGTACTCTTTGAAAATGTCATTTTGCAAAGTGCCGTTGAGCTTCTGCCAGTCGAATCCGCGTTTGCGCGCATTGGCCAGAAACATGCAAAAGATAATTACAGCTGGACCATTGATGGTCATCGAGGTGGACACTTGGTCTAG
>Ga0134128_10001891_pt1 | contig 26447 bp, 22 predicted proteins | sample KB31754_FD_96462 | JGI IMG/M metagenome (GOLD analysis project Ga0134128, IMG submission 96462) | Terrestrial soil microbial communities with excess Nitrogen fertilizer from Kellogg Biological Station, Michigan, USA - KB3-175-4 | ecosystem: Environmental > Terrestrial > Soil > Unclassified ...
ATGCCCATATGCGCCACGGACGAGTAGGCGATGAGCTTCTTCATGTCTTCCTGGGCGAGCGCCACCAGGGACGTGTAGATGATGGCAACGACGCTCAGCGTGAAAATGAAGGGCGCAAGCTCGTGCGAGGCCACCGGGAAGAGCGGCAGCGAGAAGCGGATGAAGCCGTAGCCTCCCATCTTCAGCAGCACGCCGGCCAGGATGACCGAGCCCGCGGTCGGCGCCTCGACATGCGCGTCCGGCAGCCAGGTGTGCACCGGCCACATCGGCACCTTAACAGCGAAGGAGGCGAAGAAGGCGAGCCACAACCAGATTTGCAGGGTCGGCGGGAAGCTGGTGTTGAGCGCCTCGACGATGTCGGTCGAGCCGACCTGATAATAGACCGTCAGGATGGCCAGCAGCATCAGCACGGAGCCGAGCAGCGTATAGAGAAAGAACTTGAAGGCCGCATAGACGCGCCGCGGGCCGCCCCAGACGCCGATGATCAGGAACATCGGGATCAGCACGCCCTCGAAGAAGATGTAGAAGAGGACGAAGTCGAGGGCGCAGAACATGCCGACCATCAGCGTTTCCATGACCAGAAACGCGATCATGTATTCCTTGACGCGGGTGGTGATCGACGCCCAGCTGGAGACGACGCAGATCGGCGTCAGGAAGGTCGACAGCAGAACGAAGAACAGAGAGATGCCGTCGATGCCGAGGTGATAGGCGATGTGGAAGCCGGGCAGCCACTGCGCCACCTCGACGAACTGGAAGTCAGCGCGGCTCGGATCGAAATAGGCCCAGAGCGCGAGCGACAGCAGCAAATCGATCAGCGACGTCCAGAGGGCGATCCAGCGGGCGTTGCGCGCAACCGCCGTCTCCTCGCCGCGCAGAACGAGGATGAAGAGCACGCCCACCAGCGGCAGGAAGATGACGAGCGTCAGGAGAGGCCAGTTCTGCATAGCGGCTCAGCTCCCGACCTGTCGCAGCAGATACCAGGAAACGAGCAAGACCACACCGATCAGCATGACGAAGGCATAGTGATAGAGATAGCCGGTCTGCAGCCGGCTCGCGCGCACCGCAAGCCGCGTCGTGGTCGAAGCGATGCCGTCGGGCCCGAGCCCGTCGATCACGGCACCGTCGCCCTTTTTCCAGAACTCGAATCCGAGCGCCATGGCCGGCCGCACGAACAGCGCATCATAGAGCTCGTCGAAGTACCACTTGTTCAGCAGGAACAGGTAAATGGTGCGGAAGCGTCGGGCGACAACGGCCGGAATCCCTGGCCGCCAGATATAGGCGAGCCAGGCGACAGCGATGCCCAGCAGACCCATCACGAGCGGCAGTTGCTCGACCCAGCCGGGCACGTGATGCGCTCCCTCCAGGCTCGGATGGTTCGGCAGCACGAGAATGGAGTCGCGCCAGAAGCTCTCGCGTCCCTCGCCGACGAAATGCCCGTAGCCGAGCCAACCGGCAAAGGTAGCGCCAGCAGCCAGCACGATCAGCGGCAGGATCATCACCTGCGGCGATTCGTGCACGTGGTGCATCACCTCGGCGTCGGCACGTGGCTTGCCGTGGAAGGTCAGGAAGATGAGCCGCCAGGAGTAGAAAGCGGTGAGGAAGGCGGCGAAGACGCCGAGCCAGAAGGCATAGCGCCCGACGCCCGTACCTGCGGCCCAGGCCGCCTCGATGATCACGTCCTTCGAGAAATAGCCGGCAAAGGGCGGAATCCCGGCAAGCGCCAGGCTCCCGATCCACATCAGGACGTAGGTGGCTGGCACGAGCCGCCAGATGCCACCCATCTTGCGCATGTCCTGCTCGCCCGACATGGCGTGAATGACCGAACCCGCCCCCAGGAACAGCAGCGCCTTGAAGAAGGCATGGGTCATGAGATGGAAGATCGCTGCCGAATAGGCGGAGACGCCGAGGGCGAAGAACATGTAACCGAGCTGGCTACAGGTCGAATAGGCGATGACCCGCTTGATGTCATTCTGCGCCATGCCGACGCTGGCGGCGAACATCGCCGTGGTGCCGCCGACGACGCAGACGACAGCGAGCGCCACGGGCGCATATTCAAAGAGCGGCGAGAGCCGCGCCACCATGAAGACACCGGCGGTCACCATGGTCGCGGCATGGATGAGCGCTGAGACCGGGGTCGGCCCCTCCATTGCGTCCGGCAGCCAGGTGTGGAGGCCGAGCTGCGCCGATTTTCCCATGGCACCCACGAACAGCAGGATGCAGGTGACGGTGAGCGCGTCCACCTGCCAGCCGAGGAAGGTGAAGTTGGTATGGGCGAAGTTGGGCGCCGCGTCGAAGACCGCACCGAACTGGAGCGAGCCGAAGAGCGCATAGACCGCGAATATCCCGAGGGCGAAGCCGAAATCGCCGATGCGGTTAACGACGAAGGCCTTGATTGCCGCCGCATTGGCCGCCGGCCGGTCGTACCAGAAGCCGATCAGCAGATAGGAGCAGAGTCCGACCCCTTCCCAGCCGAAGAACAGCTGTACGAAATTGTCGGCCGTCACCAGCATCAGCATGAAGAAAGTAAAGAAGCTCAGATAGGACATGAAGCGCGGAATGGACTTGTCGTGCGCCATGTAACCGATCGAGTAGACATGGACCATCGAAGAGACGACGGTCACCACGGCTACCATCACCGCGCTCAGCGGATCGAAGCGGAGCGCCCACTGCACCTGCAGGTCGCCGGTGTCGATCCAGCTGAAGAGCGGCGTGGTCACGCTGTGGCCGTTGAGAGCCACCTCGACGAAGAGCGCGATGCCGAAGAACGCGGCCAGGCCAACGCCGGCGCAGGTGACGATCTGCGAGCCGCGATTGCCGATCCAGCGGCCGAAGAAGCCTGCGATGAACGCGCCGAGGAGCGGCAGGAAGATGGCAGCGACCGTCACCGGATTAGCCCTTCATGAGGTTGATGTCTTCGACGGCGATGCTGCCGCGGTTGCGGAAGTAGACGACGAGGATCGCAAGCCCGATGGCCGCCTCGGCCGCCGCCACCGTCAGCACGAACATGGCGAAGACCTGGCCGACGAGGTCGTGCAGGAAGGCCGAGAAGGCAACGAAGTTGATATTCACGGCCAGCAGCATCAGCTCGATCGACATCAGGATGATGATGACGTTCTTCCGGTTGAGGAAGATGCCGAAGATGCCCAGCGTGAACAGGATCGCCGCAACGGTGAGGTAGTGAGCAAGGCCGATCTGTAGCATGACGTCACACCCCCTCGCGCGTCCGAACCTTGACGACTTCGAGCGTCTCCGAGCGCAGGCGCCCCACCTGCCGCCCGATGTTCTGCCGGCGCACACCCTCGCGCGCACGAAGCGTCAGCACGATGGCCCCCACCATGGCGACGAGCAGCACCATGCCGGCGGCCTGGAAGGCGTAGACGTATCGCGTGTAGAGGAGCTGTCCCAGCGCCTCCGTGTTGGTGACGCTGGTCATCTGCGGAATGGGCGCAGCGATCGCCTTCACCACGTCGGGCGCCACCGCCCAGGCGAGGAACACCATGAGCAGTTCGACAAAGAGCACGACGCCGATCACCACGCCGATCGGCAGGTATTGCAGGAAGCCTTGCCGCAATTCGACGAAATTGATGTCGAGCATCATCACGACGAAAAGGAAGAGAACCGCGACCGCACCGACATAGACGATGACCAGGATCAGCGCCAGGAACTCGGCCCCCATCAGCACGAAGAGGCCCGCCGCGTTGAAGAATGCGAGAATGAGAAACAGCACCGAATGGACGGGATTGCGCGCCGATATGACCATGACCCCGGCGCCCACGGTGATCGCGGCGAAGATATAGAAGCAGATGGCCTGGACGATCATGGTGCGCTCACCGGTAGGGCGCGTCGATAGCAAGGTTGTGCGCGATCTGAGCCTCCCAGCGATCGCCATTCGCCAGCAGCTTGTCCTTGTCGTAGAAGAGCTCCTCGCGCGTCTCGGTCGAGAACTCGAAATTCGGCCCTTCGACGATGGCATCGACCGGGCAGGCTTCCTGGCAGAAGCCGCAATAGATGCACTTCGTCATATCGATGTCGTAGCGCGTCGTGCGCCGGCTGCCATCCTCGCGCGGCTCGGCCTCGATGGTGATGGCGAGCGCCGGGCATACCGCCTCGCAGAGTTTGCAGGCGATGCATCGTTCCTCGCCATTGGGATAGCGCCGGAGCGCGTGCTCGCCGCGGAAACGCGGCGAGATCGGCCCCTTCTCGTAGGGGTAGTTCACGGTCACCGGCCGCTTGAACATGTGCTTCAAGGTCATCCACATGCCCGCGGCCAGTTCGGAAAGCAGGACGGCGCGCGCGCCGCGATCGAGGAAAGCCATGGTCGGTCCCTATGCCGGCAGCCAGCCCATGCCCACCAGCACGCCCGCGGTCAGCACCAGCCAGAACAGCGACACCGGCAGGAACACCTTCCAACCGAGCCGCATGAGCTGGTCGTAGCGGAAGCGCGGCATGGTGGCACGCACCCAGAGGAAGCAGAAAAGCACGAATGCCACTTTCGCGGCGAACCAGAAGACGCCCCAGGCATCTGCGCCGATGCCGGAGAACGGCTGGATGTTGAAGGGCGCAAGCCAGCCGCCGAGGAAGAGAATGGAAGTCATCGCGCTCATCAGGATCATGTTGCCGTATTCGCCGAGATAGAAGAGCGCGAAGGCCATCGCCGAGTATTCGACGAAGAAGCCGGCAACGAGCTCGCTCTCGCCTTCCGGCAGATCGAAGGGCGAGCGGTTCGTCTCGGCCAGCACCGAGACGAAGAAAACGATGAACATCGGGAAGAGCGGAATGCAGTACCAGATGTGTCGCTGCGACTCGACGATGGCGCTCAGATTGAGCGAACCGGCGCACAGCAGCACCGTGACGATGACGAAGCCCATCGAGACTTCGTAGGAGACCATCTGCGCCGCCGAGCGGAGCGCGCCGAGGAAGGCGTATTTCGAGTTCGACGACCAGCCCGCCATCACGATGCCGTAGACGCCGAGCGAGCTGATCGCGAAGAGATAGAGGATGCCGACATTAATGTTGGCGAGCACCACGCCCTGCGAGAAGGGAATCACCGCCCAGGCGATGAGGCTGAGCCCGAAGGTGAGGATCGGCGCCGCGACGAAGACGACACGATTGGCGCCGCTCGGGATTACCGTCTCCTTGAGCAGCAGCTTCAGCCCGTCGGCGAAGGGCTGCAGCAGCCCGAAGGGCCCGACGACGTTCGGTCCCTTGCGGATCTGCGCCCAGGCGAGGACTTTGCGCTCGGCATAAGTGAGATACGCCACGCCGATCAGCACCGGAACGATGATCGCCAGGATCTCGACGACCGTGAGCGCCGTTGGCACGACGTAGCCGTGGACGAAATCAACCATGGGTGCCGGTCTTTCCGCGTGCGGCGGAGCCGAAGACTGCGGCGCATTCTGCCATGGTCGGCGAGGCGCGGCTGATCGGATCGGTCCGGTAGAAATCGGCGATGGCGTAGGCGAAGGGAGCCGCAGCCGGCGCCCCCTCGCGACCGAAGCTCCCCCAGACGGCCGGGACGATCTCGTCGACCGCCGCGAAGACCGGATTCACCGTCAGCATCCGCTTGCGCAACTGTCCCAGCGAATCGTAGGGGAGTTTGCGGCCGAGCGTCTCGGACAGCGCCCGCAGGATCTTCCAGTCCTCGCGCGCGTCGCCGGGCGGAAACACGGAACGGCGGCCGAGCTGGACCCGACCTTCGGTGTTGACGTAGGTCGCATCCTTCTCCGTGTAGGCGGCGCCCGGCAGCACCACGTCGGCTCGTCGCGCGCCGGCATCGCCATGATGCCCCTGATAGATGACGAACGCCTTGCCGAGACGGGTCATATCGATCTCGTCTGCCCCGAGAAGGTACACGACGGCGATCTCGCCGCTGGCGCAGCCCTGGATGATGCCTGCCGTGTCGCGGCCCCCCGCCCCCGGCACGAAGCCGAGATCGAGCGCGCCGACGCGTGCCGCGGCGGTATGCAGCACGTTGAAGCCGTTCCAGCCCTCGCGCACTATGTTGAACTCGCCGGCGAGCTTGCGCGCAAGCGCCAGGATCGCCGCGCCGTCTGGCCGCGCCAGCGCTCCCTGCCCGAGGATCAGCATCGGCTGCTTGGCGCTGCGCAAGGTCGCGGCGAAGGGATGCTTGCCGGCGACGAGTGCCGCCAGGGTGTCCGGCCCCTCCCCCAGCATGGCGACCGGGAAAGTCGGGTCGAGTGCCGGCCCGATTGCCGCCGCCGAAAAGCCCCCCTGCATCCACCGCTTGCGCAGCCGCGCATTGATGATCGGCGCCTCGCGCCGGACGTCGCTACCGATGAAGAGGCAGACATCCGCCTTCTCGATGCCGGCGATCGTCGCGTTGAAGATGTAGCCGGCGCGGCAAGCAGGATCGAGGGCTGCGCCGTCCTGCCGACAATCGAGATGCGGCGATCCCAATGCTGCCATCAGATCCTTGAGCGCCAGCATCGCCTCGCAATCCGCCAGATCGCCGGCCAGAGCAGCGATCCGACCGCCAGGAAGCCCGGAGAGACGTTCGGCGATTGCCGCGAAAGCTTCGGCCCATTCGACCTCGACCAGCGTGCCGTTGCGGCGCAGATAGGGCCGGTCAAGACGGCTCCGGCTCAGGCCATCGGCGGCAAAGCGCGTCTTGTCGGAAATCCACTCCTCGTTCACATCCTCGTTGAGCCGCGGCAGCACGCGCAGCACAGCCGCCCCGCGATTGTCGACTCGGATGTTGCTGCCCACCGCGTCGAGCACGTCGACCGACTCGGTCTTGCGCAGCTCCCAGGGGCGCGCGACGAAGGCATAGGGCTTCGAAGTCAGCGCGCCCACCGGACAGAGATCGATGACATTGGCCGAGAGCTCCGAGCCCAGCGCACGCTCGATATAAGTCGAGATTTCCATGTTCTCGCCGCGACCGGTGGCGCCCAGCTCCTCCACGCCAGCGACATCGGTGAGAAAGCGGATGCACCGCGTGCAATGGATGCAGCGCGTCATGCTGGTGGCGATCAGCGGCCCAAAGTTCTTATCTTTGACCGCGCGCTTGTTCTCGAGGAAGCGCCCGCGGTCGAAACCGTAAGCCATCGCCTGGTCCTGCAAATCGCACTCACCGCCCTGGTCGCAGATCGGGCAGTCGAGCGGATGGTTGATCAGCAGGAACTCCATTACGCCGCGGCGCGCCTTCTTGGCCTTCTCGCTCTCGGTGTGGATGACCATGCCTTCGGCGACCGGCATGGCGCAGGAGGCGATCGGCTTCGGCGCCTTCTCTTGCTCGACGAGGCACATGCGGCAATTGCCGGCGATCGCCAGCCGCTCGTGAAAGCAGAAATGCGCGACCTCGACGCCGGCCTGCTGACAGGCCTGCAACACCGTGGTGCCCGCCGGCACCTCGACCGCGATCCCATTGATGGTGAGTTTCGGCATCGGCTTCGTCCTCAGGCGGCGCGCCGCGCGGCGGCTTCGCGGTATTCCTTGATGCGGCGCTCCATCTCCGGACGGAAATGCCGGATGAGGCCCTGCACCGGCCAGGCCGCGGCATCGCCGAGCGCGCAGATGGTGTGGCCTTCGATCTCGTAGGAGACATCGAGCAGCATATCGATCTCTTCGACGGAGGCGTTGCCTTTGACCATGCGCTCCATGACGCGCCACATCCAGCCGGTGCCCTCGCGGCACGGCGTGCATTGGCCGCAGCTCTCATGCTTGTAGAACTTGGCGAGCCGCGCGATCGCCTTGACGATGTCGGTCGACTTGTCCATGACGATGACCGCGGCGGTGCCAAGCCCGCTTTTCACGTCGCGCAGCGCGTCGAAATCCATCAGCACGCCGTCGCAGATCGATTTCGGAATGACCGGCACCGAGGACCCACCGGGGATCACGCCCAACAGATTATCCCAACCACCGCGGACACCGCCCGCATGGGTCTCGATGAGCTCGCGCAACGGGATGCCCATCGCCTCCTCGACATTGCACGGCTTTTCGACATGACCAGAGATGCAGAAGACCTTGGTCCCCTCGTTCTTGGGACGGCCGATGCCGGCAAACCAGGAAGCACCGCGGCGCAGAATGGTCGGAACGACGGCAATGGTCTCGACATTGTTGACCGTGGTGGGACAACCGTAGAGCCCGACCGCCGCCGGGAAGGGAGGCTTGAGGCGCGGCTGTCCCTTTTTGCCTTCGAGGCTCTCGAGCAGCGCCGTCTCCTCGCCGCAGATATAGGCGCCGGCTCCGCGATGGAGATAGAGGTCGAAATCATAGCCGGACCCGCAGGCATTCTTGCCGATGAGACCGGCGGCGTAAGCCTCATCGATCGCCGCCTGCAGGTGCTTCGCCTCGTTGACGAATTCGCCGCGAATGTAGATGTAGCAGGCGTGAACCCCCATCCCGACACCGGCGAGCAGACAGCCTTCGACCAGCTTTTGCGGGTCGTGGCGGATGATGTCGCGGTCTTTGCAGGTGCCCGGCTCGGATTCGTCGGCGTTGACCACGAGATAAGCCGGCCGGTCGGCCTGCTTGGGCATGAACGACCATTTGACGCCGGTCGGGAAGCCGGCCCCGCCCCTGCCCCTGAGGCCCGAATTTTTGACCTCGTTCACAATCCAGTCGCGGCCCTTGAGAACGATATCCTTGGTGCCGTCCCAGTCGCCGCGCGCACGCGCGCCCGGAAGGTGCCAATCGTGGACACCATAGAGATTGGTGAAAATGCGGTCCTTGTCGCTCAGCATCAGCGCTTGTCTCCAGTGAAGGAGATATCTTTCAGAGTCTGCGGGCCGCCCGCCGGCGCCGAGGTCTGTCTTCCCGTCACCGACCCCGACTTCGGCGTCTCTCCGCGCGTCAGCGCATCGATCAGCCGCTCCGTCGCAGGACCGTCGAGATCCTCGTAGAAATCGTCGTTTACCTGGATGATCGGCGCATTGACGCAGGCGCCGAGGCATTCGACCTCGGTAAGGCTGAACTGACCGTCGGGCGTCGTCTCGCCGACGGTGATCCCGAGCTTGCGCTCGCACGCCTTCACCACCTCGTCCGAACCGCGCAGCCAGCAGGGCGTCGTCGTGCAGATCTGGAAGAAGTGGCGACCGATCGGCTTCAGATTAAACATCGTGTAGAAGGTCGCGACCTCGTAGACGCGGATGCGCGCCATGCCGAGCAGGTCGGCGACCACGTCCATCGCCGCGCGCGGAAGCCAATTGTCGTGCTGGCGCTGCGCCAGGTCGAGCAGCGGCAGCACCGCGCTCGCCTGCCGTCCAGACGGGTACTTGGCGATCCACGCCTTCGCCTTCTCCATGTTCTCCGGCGTGAAGGCGAAGCTCGCCGGCTGCGCCACCGGGGCGCCGTTCGCCTCGCTCATCGATCGATGCTCCCGAACACGATGTCCATCGAGCCGATGATGGCGACGATGTCGGCCAGCATGTGGCCGCGGCCCATGAAATCGGTGCTCTGCAGGAACGCAAAATCCGGGCACCGGATCTTGCAGCGATAAGGCCGGTTGCCGCCGTCCGACACCAGGTAGACGCCAAGCTCGCCCTTGGGCGCCTCGGTGACCGCGTAGGTCTCGCCCGCCGGCACATGATAGCCTTCGGTGTAGAGCTTGAAATGATGAATGAGCGCTTCCATCGACGTCTTCATCTCGCTGCGCGGCGGCGGCGCTACCTTGCGGTCATTGACCTTGACGGGACCGCCAGGCATTTGCGCCAGCGCCTGGCGGATGATGCGCAGCGATTGGCGCATTTCCTCCAGCCGAACCAAGTAGCGATCCCAGCAATCGCCGTTCTTGCCGATCGGAATGTCGAATTCCATCGCCTCGTAGGCGTCGTAGGGCTGTGCCTTGCGCAGGTCCCAGGCGACGCCCGAGGCGCGCAGCATCGGGCCGCTGAGCCCCCAGTCGAGCGCGTCCTCCGCGCTGATCCGGCCGATATCGACGGTGCGCTGCTTGAAGATGCGGTTCTCCGTGAGCAACACCTCGATCGCCTCGAGCACTGGCGGGAACTCGTCGCACCAAGCGAGGATATCGTCCGCGAGACCGGCAGGCATGTCCTGGTGGACGCCGCCCGGCCGGAAATAGGCGGCATGGAGCCGAGCGCCGCATACGCGCTCGTAGAATTCCATCAGCTTCTCGCGCTCCTCGAATCCCCACAGGAACGGCGTGAGCGCGCCGACATCGAGGCCAAAGGCGCAGATGTTGAGAAGGTGGTTGAGGATGCGGGTGATCTCAGCATAAAGCACGCGGATGTATTTTGCGCGCGGCGGCACCTCGATGCCGAGCAGCGTCTCGACAGCGAGCGCATAGCTGTGCTCCATGCACATCGGCGAGACATAGTCGAGCCGGTCGAAATACGGCACCGCCTGCAGGAACGTCTTGTACTCGATCAGCTTTTCGGTACCGCGATGGAGCAGACCGATATGCGGATCGGCGCGCTCCACCACCTCACCGTCCATCTCGAGGACGAGGCGCAGTACCCCGTGGGCCGCCGGGTGCTGCGGCCCAAAATTCATGGTGAAGCTCTTGATCCGGGCTTCCGCATCGGCGACGGCGGTCACTTTCCGGCCTCCTTCACTTCCGCCTTCTCATCCCCCGGCAGCACGTGGTTCATGCCTTCCCAGGGCGAGACAAAGTCGAAGCTGCGGAATTCCTGCTTCAGGCGAACCGGCTCGTAGACGACGCGCTTCTGTTCTTCGTCGTAGCGAACCTCGACATAGCCCGTGAGCGGGAAATCCTTGCGCAACGGATGGCCCTCGAACCCGTAATCCGTGAGCAGGCGGCGGAGGTCCGGATGATCGGAGAAATAGATGCCGAACAAGTCCCAGGCTTCGCGCTCGAACCAACCGGCCGCGCTATAGACGGAAGTGACCGACGGAACCGCATTCTCCTCGTCGGTCGTAACTTTGACACGGATACGCTGATTGAGCTTGAGGCTCAATAGATTGTAGACCACTTCGAAGCGCTCCGGCCGGTCAGGATAGTCGACGCCGCAGAGATCGGAGAGCAGCTTGAACAGGCAGCGCGGATCGTCGCGCAAGAAGGTGAGCACGGGCGCGATGGCGTCGCGCTTCACGGTGATCACGAGCTGACCGTGGATCACCGTGCTCTCGACCAAGTGCGACGCGAGCGACGCGGCGACGTGATCGGCGATTTCCTTGAGGGTCTGGGTCATGGCGTTCCCGTTCTCAGCGCGCGAAGACCCGTTCGCGCCGGATCTTCTTCTGCAGCTGGAGAATGCCGTAGAGCAGCGCTTCGGCGGTGGGTGGGCAACCCGGCACGTAGATATCAACGGGAACTACACGATCGCAGCCGCGTACGACCGAGTAAGAGTAGTGGTAATAGCCGCCGCCATTGGCGCAGGAGCCCATCGAAATCACCCAGCGCGGCTCGGACATCTGGTCATAGACCTTGCGGAGCGCCGGCGCCATCTTGTTGGTGAGCGTGCCGGCGACGATCATCACGTCCGACTGGCGCGGGCTCGGCCGGAACACGACGCCGAAGCGGTCGAGGTCATAGCGCGCAGCGCCGGTGTGCATCATCTCGACGGCGCAGCAGGCGAGCCCGAAGGTCATCGGCCAGAGCGAGCCGGTGCGCGCCCAGTTTACGATCTTGTCAAGCTTTTCGAGTTGGGTGACGAAGAAGCCCTTGTCGCGAACCTCTTCGGTCATCTGGCGCAGCACCGCCTCGGAGGAGGCGGCCGCAGTGCCGGGCGTGGTGGTCACTCCCATTCGAGCGCCCCTTTCTTCCACTCATAGATGAAGCCGACGGTCAGCACGCCGAGGAATACGATCATAGACCAGAAGCCGAAAAGGCCGATCTTGCCGAGCGACACCGCCCAGGGAAACAAGAAGGCGACTTCGAGGTCGAAGATGATGAACAGGATCGATACGAGATAGAAGCGCACGTCGAACTTGCTGCGCGCATCGGCAAAGGGATCAAAGCCGCACTCGTAGGGCGACAGCTTCTCGGAGTCCGGATTCTGCCGTGCGACCACCATGGAGGCGACCACGAAGATCGTGGCCAGCGCGAACGCTACCCCGATGAAAATCAGGATGGGAAGGTACTCGCGCAGCAGGCTATCCATGGCGCGGACTCCTCAGAAGCTCGGTGCTGCAATCGGGGAAGGGCGGCGGCACTGTGGCGTCATCAGAAAGTCGGGCCATAGCATCTACGCCACCCCCTGGGAAAATATGGGTTGCAGTTGCCAGATGGGAACACCCAGGTCACCGGGATGGCGGGAGTGACGGGGCTCGAACCCGCGGCCTCCGGCGTGACAGGCCGGCGCTCTAACCAACTGAGCTACACCCCCGCAGCACTCGCTCCGCGGCGTGGGTTACTAGACCCGCAACCCCAGGAGTGTCAAGCATCTGCGGCCGCGAAATACGAGCGCGTTCGCGGTCAAGCGGCGTGGTGGGCGATGAGGGATTCGAACCCCCGACCCCCTCGGTGTAAACGAGATGCTCTACCGCTGAGCTAATCGCCCGATCGAGGCCGGCGACACCATAGCACAAAACGAGAGCGCTTCGGACGCACCGATGCGACCGCCCTCTCGCCTCGGCTATTGCACCGAGTCCTTGAGCTGTTTGCCGGCTCGGAACTTCGGCAGCTTCGAGGCGGCGATCGTGATCTTCTCGCCGGTGCGCGGATTGCGCCCCTCGGAAGCAGCGCGCTGGGTGACGGTGAAGGTGCCGAAGCCGACGAGGCGCACCTCGCTCCCCTTCTTCAACTCGCTCGCGATGCAGTCAAACACGGCGTCTACCGCCTTCTCCGCTTCCTGCTTCTTGAGACCGGTGGAGTTGGCGACGGAATCGACGAGTTCATTCTTGTTCACGAGCGCCCCCTGGCTTCATGCCGCGGTCTGATCTGTCGCGCGGCAGTCTAGATCGTGCCTCTCGGCGCCGTCAATTGCCCACCGTCGCGGATTTCTGCGCTTTCGAGACAATCCCAAAAATGCAGCGCCGCCATCCCGCAGGGGATGGCGGCGCGAAAGAACGGCTGAGCACGAGTTCAGTGCGTGACGAGACCCGGCCGATCCTCACCCGGCTTGGGCCGCAGCACCTGCGTGTCGCTCTCCTCGTTCCATTCGATCGGCTCCGGCGGGCGTACCAGCGCCTGCTTGAGAAGTTCGTCCGACGAGCCAACCGGGATGATGGCGAGGCCGCGCTTCACGTTGTCGGGAATCTCGGCCAGGTCCTTCTCGTTCTCCTTCGGGATCAGCACCGTCTTCAAGCCGCCGCGCAGCGCGGCGAGGAGCTTCTCCTTGAGTCCGCCGATCGGCAGAACCCGACCGCGCAGCGTGATCTCGCCGGTCATGGCGATATCCTTGCGCACGGGGATGCCGGTCAGCACCGAGACGATCGACGTCACCATGGCGACGCCGGCCGACGGGCCATCCTTGGGAGTCGCGCCCTCCGGCACGTGGACATGGATGTCCTTCTTCTCGAAGATCGTCGGCGGGATGCCGAAGGCGAAGCTTCGTGACTTGACGTAGCTCTCCGCCGCCTGCACCGACTCCTTCATCACATCGCCGAGCTTGCCGGTCGCCGTCACCTTGCCCTTGCCGGGCACGGTGACCGCCTCGATCGACAGCAACTCTCCGCCGACCTCGGTCCAGGCAAGACCGGTGGTGACGCCAACGAGATCGGTCTCCTCCACCTCGCCAAAGCGGTAGCGCCGCACGCCAGCATATTTCTCGAGATTGCGCCGGGTCACCGTGATCTTGGCGAGCTTGCGCATCAAGATATCCTTGATCGCCTTGCGCGCCAGATTGGCAATTTCGCGCTCGAGATTGCGCACGCCGGCCTCGCGCGTGTAGTAGCGGATAAGGTCGCGCAGCGCCTCGTCGGTAACGTTCCACTCGGTCTTCTTCAGCCCGTGCGCCTTCACCTGCTTCGGAATGAGGTGGCGCTTGGCGATCTCGACCTTCTCGTCCTCGGTGTAGCCGGGAAGACGGATGATCTCCATGCGGTCCAGCAGCGGTTGCGGCATGCGCAGCGTGTTGGCCGTGGTGACGAACATCACGTCCGAGAGATCGTAGTCGACCTCGAGGTAGTGATCGTTGAAGCTCGAATTCTGCTCAGGATCGAGCACCTCAAGCAGCGCGGAGGACGGGTCGCCGCGCCAGTCCGCACCCAGCTTGTCGACCTCGTCCAGGAGGAAGAGCGGGTTCGACGACTTCGCTTTCTTCATCCCCTGGATGACCTTGCCGGGCATCGAGCCGATATAGGTGCGGCGATGCCCGCGGATCTCCGCCTCGTCGCGCACGCCTCCCAGCGACATGCGCACGAAGTTGCGCCCGGTCGCCCGCGCCACCGATTTGCCGAGCGAGGTCTTGCCAACGCCGGGCGGGCCGACGAGGCACAGGATCGGCCCCTTCACCTTGCGCATGCGCTGTTGCACCGCGAGGTATTCCAGGATGCGCTCCTTGACCTTCTCGAGGCCGAAGTGGTCGGCGTTCAGCACCTTCTCGGCGCCCTTGATGTCGCGCTTGACCTTGGTGCGCTGCTGCCACGGGATCGACAGCAGCCAATCGAGATAGTTGCGCACCACGGTGGCCTCGGCGGACATCGGGCTCATCGTGCGCAGCTTCTTCACTTCGGCCTGCGCCTTGTCGCGCGCTTCCTTGGAGAGCTTCGTCTTATTGATACGCTCCTCGAGTTCGGCGAGCTCGTCGCGGCCGTCCTCGCCCTCGCCGAGTTCCTTCTGGATCGCCTTGAGCTGCTCGTTCAGGTAGTACTCGCGCTGGGTCTTCTCCATCTGGCGCTTGACGCGCGAACGGATGCGCTTTTCGACCTGAAGCACGCCGATTTCGCTCTCCATGTAGCCGAAGACCTTCTCGAGGCGCTCGGAAACTGTCTCGGTCTCGAGCAGCTCCTGCTTCTCCGGGATCTTCAGAGCGAGGTGAGAGGCGAGCGTATCGGCGAGCTTCGAGGGATCCTCGATCTGATTGATCGAGACCAGCACCTCGGGTGGAATCTTCTTGTTGAGCTTGATGTACTGCTCGAACTGCGAAACCGCCGTGCGCGCCAGCGCTTCGAGCTCCTGCTGCTCACCGAGCTTCTCCTCGATGGCCTCGGCATAGGCCTGGAAGAACTGCTCGTTCTCGGCGAAGCGCACGATGCGCGCGCGCTGCCCGCCTTCGACCAGCACCTTGACCGTACCGTCCGGCAGCTTCAGCAGCTGCAGAACCGTACCAATGGTGCCGACCGAATAGATGTCCGCCGAAGTCGGCTCGTCCTGGGCGGCGTTCTTCTGCGTGACAAGCAGGATCTGCTTGTCGTCTTTCATCACGTCCTCGAGCGCGCGCACCGACTTCTCGCGACCGACGAAGAGCGGCACGATCATGTGCGGGAAAACCACGATGTCGCGCAGCGGCAGGACAGGATAAAGAGCACCGCGGGGGATTTCGAACATGACTCCTCTTTCTGAAGGGGTCGGAGAGGATAACACCGCAAGCGGCTCGGGGGAGCGGCCTCCCGGCCGCTTCCGAGTTCAACCGAATCTAAAGTGGCCCGTGCCGGGAAACAATCAAGGGCATCGCGAATGTCGCGGCGCCGTGCGGAAGCGAGGGCGCGGGATCAGGCGCCCTGCCCCACATCGCCACGGCGATCGGAGTAGATGTGAAGCGGCTGAGCACGCCCCTCTACCACTTCCTTGTTGATGACCATTCCGCTCACGCCGTCGAGGCCTGGCAGCTCGAACATCGGCTCGAGCAGGATCGCCTCCATGATCGAGCGAAGCCCGCGTGCGCCGGTCTTGCGGTTGATCGCCTTGTGGGCGATGGCGCGCAGCGCCTCGTCGTTGAACTCCAGGCGGACATCCTCCATCTCGAAGAGCCGCTGATACTGCTTCACCAGGGCATTCTTCGGTTTGGTCAGGATATCGACCAGCGCGCCCTCGTCGAGATCGTCGAGCGTCGCGACAACGGGCAGGCGGCCGACGAACTCCGGGATGAGCCCGAACTTCAGCAGATCCTCGGGTTCGAGGTCCTTGAGGATCTCGCCGGTCTTGCGCTCCTCGGGGCCGCGCACCTCGGCGCCGAAGCCGATTGAGGTGCCCTGTCGCCGCTGCGCGATGATCTTCTCGAGCCCCGCGAAGGCACCGCCGCAGATGAAGAGGATATTGGTCGTATCGACCTGAAGGAATTCCTGCTGCGGATGCTTTCGGCCACCCTGCGGCGGCACCGAGGCGATGGTGCCCTCCATGATTTTGAGCAGAGCCTGCTGCACACCCTCGCCCGAAACGTCGCGGGTGATCGACGGGTTGTCGGACTTGCGGCTGATCTTGTCGACCTCGTCGATATAGACGATGCCGCGCTGCGCACGCTCGACATTATAGTCGGCCGCCTGCAGCAGCTTCAGGATGATGTTCTCGACATCCTCACCGACATAGCCGGCCTCGGTGAGGGTCGTGGCGTCGGCCATGGTGAAGGGCACGTCGATGATCCGCGCCAGCGTCTGCGCCAGCAGGGTCTTCCCCGAACCGGTCGGCCCGACCAGCAGGATGTTCGACTTGGCAAGTTCGACGTCGTTGTTCTTTGCGCCATGGGCGAGGCGCTTGTAGTGATTGTGGACCGCGACCGACAGCACGCGCTTGGCGTGGTCCTGGCCAATGACGTAGTCGTCGAGCACCTTGCAGATGTCGCGCGGCGTGGGCACGCCGTCCCGCGACTTGACCAGAGTCGTCTTGTGCTCCTCACGGATGATGTCCATGCAGAGTTCGACGCACTCGTCGCAGATGAACACGGTCGGCCCGGCAATGAGCTTGCGCACCTCATGCTGGCTCTTTCCGCAGAAGGAGCAGTAGAGGGTATTCTTTGCGTCGCCGCCAGTGGCCTTGCTCATGGGCACTCCGTCACCAACCGATCGCCAACTCGGCGCCACACCATCGCTCGGCACCCCGGGCGGCGGCGGGGCGGACCCGCCGGACGCCCCTATAATTCAACAATACTAGCCGCCGGGCGATCAATAACTAGTTAAAGATAGGGTACGATTCGGCAACAACAACACCCACCTGCGTGGCAGGAAGGCCACGCCCACGGGGTCATGTCCGCGTCTTGTTCTCATCCTCCCGGGCCGGACGGCTCACCATAACCTCGTCGATGAGGCCGAACTGCTTGGCTTCCTCGGGCGACATGAACCGGTCGCGCTCAAGCGCGGTGGAGACCGCGTCGAGGGTCTGCCCGGTATGCTTCATATAAATCTCGTTGAGCCTCGCCCGCGTCCGCAGGATTTCCCGGGCATGGATCTCGATGTCCGAGGCCTGACCCTGGAAGCCGCCGGAGGGCTGATGGACCATGATGCTCGAATTGGGCAGCGACACCCGCTTGGCTTTCGCCCCAGCGGCGAGCAGCAGCGAGCCCATCGAGGCGGCCATACCCACGCAGACGGTGGCAACCGGCGGGCGGATGTACTGCATCGTGTCGTAGATCGCCAGGCCGGACGTCACCACCCCACCTGGAGAATTGATGTAAAAGGCGATGTCCTTGTTTGGATTCTCCGATTCGAGGAACAGCAGCTGGGCGCAGATCAGGCTCGAGACCGCATCATGGACGGGCCCGACGAGGAAAATGATCCGTTCCTTCAGCAGCCGCGAATAGATGTCATAGGCGCGCTCGCCGCGATTGGTCTGCTCGACCACCATCGGCACCAGCGTGTTCATGTAGATTTCGCTCGGACTCCGCTCCATCGCTTTTCACCCTTGGATCTGCTGTCGGCCCGCGCTGCTTTGCACCGTGCGGGTCGCCGGCCGGTTCAGTCGGTCCTACGGCGCTAGGCCTCAGCCGCCGCGCCCTCCACCTTCTCCTCGTCCTCGTCATCCTGCATCAGGTCGGCGATGCTGATCGGCCGGTCGCTGACTTCCGCAATTTCGAGGATGTAGTCGATCACCTTGTTCTCGAAAATGGGGGCGCGCAGATTGTCGAGCGCCCCCGGTTGGTTGCGATAGTATTCAATGACCTGGCGCTCCTGGCCGGGATAGCGCCGCGCCTCCTCCATGAGGGCGCGATTGAGTTCCTCCTGGGCCACCTGAATATTGTTGCTGCGCCCCACCTCGGAAAGGAGCAGTCCCAACCGCACCCGCCGCTCGGCGATGGCGCGGTACTCCGCCTTGATCTCATCGTCGCTCTTGCCCTCGTCCGGCTGGGCGACGCCCTGCTGCTTGGCGCGCTCGCGCTCCGCCTCGAACTGCTTCCAGATGACATCGAGCTCGAGATCGACCATGCCTTGCGGTACGGGGAAATGGTGACGCTCGGCCAGGCGGTCAAGGAGCCGTCGCTTCAGCCGCTGATGCGCGAGGCTGCCGTAATCGCGCTCCATCTGCTGGCGCACCGCATCGCGCAGCGCCTGGAGGTTCTCCATGCCGACCGCCTCCGCGAGCGATTCGTCGATCGGCTGCGGCTTCATCTCGCGCACTTCGTTGACGTCCACGGCAAAGGACGCCTCCTTGCCGGCGAGGTCGGCAGCGCCGTAATCGGCCGGGAAGGTCACTTTAACGGCGCGATGCTCGCCCGCCTTGGCGCCGATGAGCTGCTCCTCGAAGCCGGGGATGAACTGGCCCGAGCCGAGCTCCAGGCGGTGCCCCTTGGCGCTCCCGCCGGGAAATTCGTTGCCGTCGATCGAGCCGACGAAATCGATGACGACAATATCGCCCTTGGCGGCTTCGCGATCGACCGGCTCGTTCTTGCGCTGCTGCTGGGCGATGCGCTCCAGCGCCTTGTCGATGTCGGCATCCGGCACCTCGGGCCGCAGCCGCTCCAGCTTGAGCTCGGCGAAGTTCATCGGCGCGAATTCGGGCAGCACTTCGACCGCGAGCTTGTATTCGAGATCCTTGCCCTCGTTGAATGAGACGATCTCGACCTTGGGCTGCAGTGCGGGACGCAGCTTGTGCTCCTGCATCGCTGCGTTCGAGGTATCGCTCACCGCGCGCTCCAGTACCTCGCCCATGACCGAGGTGCCATAGCGCTGGCGCAGCACGTTGAGCGGCACCTTGCCCGGACGGAAGCCCGGCAGTTTCACCTGCTGTCCGATCTCGCGCAGCCGCCCTTCTACCCGCTGCTTGATATCGTCGGCGTCGACGGTGACCTTGAATTCGTGCTTCAGGCCGTCGGTGCTGGTTTCGGTGATCTGCATGATGCTCGAAGCCTGTTGAAACGCCTGGGCTGGTGCGGGCGGAGGGATTTGAACCCCCAAGCCTTTCGGCGGTCGGACCTAAACCGACTGCGTCTGCCAGTTCCGCCACGCCCGCCCGCCGCGGAGCGGGGTTCATAGCACAGCGCGCGGGGAATGGAATAGCCGCTCGACCCGCGCAGAGGGCCGCTCCGGCGTCGCTAGGCCCGGCCCCCGCTGCGCTCCAGGCAGGCGCGCGCAGCGGCATCGAGGATCGCGTCGGCGTCGAGGCCGTAGACGCGGTAGAGGTCCGGGATATCGCCCGACTGGCCAAAGGTCTCGACGCCCAGGGGATGGATGCGATGGCGCGCCACGCCGCCAAGCCAGGACAGTGTCGCAGGATGCCCGTCGATGACGGTGACGAGGGCAGCGTCCGGCGCGAGCGGCGCCAGCAGGCGCACGACGTGGCTCCCCCCGCCCTCGCGCAGGCCGGTGAGCCAGTCGGCATGAAGGCGGTCGGCGGAGGTGATCGCGAGGAGCCCGGCTCCCGGGATGTCCTCGAGCAGCGCCGCATGCGCGGCGAGCGCCTCGGGGGCAACCGCTCCGGCGTAGCAGATCGCGAGCTCCGCACCGGGCGCCGGCGGTTTCAACCAGTAACCGCCCGCGACGATCTCGTCGGCAACCGGCGCGATCTCGCGCTGCGGCTGCTCCAGCGGTCGCGTCGAGAGCCGCAGATAGACCGAGCCGCCTGCCTCGGCCTGCAGGTGGCCGAAGCCCCAGCGCAGCAGCACAGCGAGTTCGTCGACGAAGGCGGGCTCGAAGCAGGCGAGGCCAGGCAGCGCCAAGCCCACCAGGGGCGTGCCTATCGACTGGTGCGCACCGCCTTCCGGGGCCAGCGTGATACCCGAAGGGGTCGCCACCACCATGAAGCGCGCATCCTGATAACAGGCGTAATTGAGGGCGTCCAGGCCGCGATTGATGAACGGATCATAGAGTGTGCCGACCGGCAGCAGCCGCGCCCCGAAGAGCGGCGCCGAGAGGCCGAGCGCGGCGAGGAGCAGGAAGAGATTGTGCTCGGCGATGCCGAGCTCGACATGCTGTCCTTGCGGCGACATCTGCCAACGCTGCGCCGAGATCACCTTCTCGTCGCGGAAGACATCGGCGCGCTCACGCCGGTCGAAGACGCCGCGCCGGTTGACCCAGCCGCCGAGATTGGTCGAGACGGTGACGTCGGGCGAGCAGGTGACGATGTGTCGCGCCAGCTCGCTGTCACCGCCCGCGAGATCGTTGAGGATGCGGCCGAAGCCTTCCTGCGTCGACATCCGCGCCCCCTGCGGCAGCGGCAGCGTGTCCGGCACTGGCACCACCGGCGCGACGAGGCGCCGCTCGCGGCTCGCGGCGAAGGGCACGGCGGCGAGGAATGCTTCGAGCAGCTCCTCCGGCAGGTCTAGCCCGGCGAAGCGCGCCCATTCCTGTCCTTCGGGCACGCCCATCGCGCGCTGGAATCCGGCCATCTGCGCCTCGTTCATAAGGCCGGCATGGTTGTCCTTGTGGCCAGCGAACGGCAGGCCGAAGCCCTTGATCGTGTAGGCGATGAAGCACGTCGGGAGATCGTCGTCGACGGCGTGAAACGCTTCGAGCACGGTCTCCATGTCGTGCCCGGCCAGGTTCGTCATCACCGCATGCAGGCTCTGATCGTCATGCGCGCCAAGAAAGCCGCGGATGCCGGGGAGATGACCCAAATCGCCTTCGAGGTGCTTGCGCCAGCCCTCGCCCCCTTTGAAGACGAGCGCCGAGTAGAGCGAGTTGGGGCAGGCATCGATCCAGTCGCGCAGCGCCGCGCCATCCGCGCCGGCGAAGGCGGCCTCGAGCTTCTTGCCGTATTTCAGCGTGACGACGCGCCAGCCCATGGCGCTGAACAGCGAATCGATGCGGTTGAAGAGACGGTCGCTCACCACCGCGTCGAGGCTCTGGCGATTATAGTCGATGACCCACCAGAGATTTCGCACGTCGTGCTTCCAGCCTTCGAGCATCGCTTCGAAGACATTGCCCTCGTCGAGTTCGGCATCGCCGACCACCGCCACCATCCGCCCGGCCGGCCGCTCCTCGGGCTGCATTCCCTTCAGCCGCGCATAATCCTGCACCAGGGCCGCGAAGCTGGTCATGGCGACGCCGAGCCCGACCGAGCCGGTCGAGAAATCGACATCGTCACCATCCTTGGTCCGTGACGGGTAGGACTGGGCGCCGCCAAGAGCGCGGAAGCTCTGCAGCTTCTCCTGCGATTGCCGGCCCAGTAGATAGGCGAGCGCGTGATAGACAGGGCTCGCATGCGGCTTCACCGCTACGCGATCGACCGACCGGAGAACGTCCAGGTAGAGGGCGGTCAGCAGGGTGACGCAGGAAGCGCTCGACGCCTGATGACCGCCGACCTTGAGGCCGTCGCGGCTCGGGCGCAGATGGTTGGCGTTGTGGATCATCCAGGAGGAGAGCCACAGCACCTTACGCTCAAGCGCCTGGAGCAAACCTAGCCGGTCGGCCTTAGCGAGCGGCGCGGATGAAACCTTAGACGGGACGGCTGCCGGCGACGCGGGCGCGGCCATAGCGGGCTCCTGAAGGGGCCAAGGCTAGGACCGGCAGTATAAAGAGTAACCCGGCGGCAGAGAACCCCACCACGCCAAGCAAGCTAGGCGACGCGCTCGGGATAGGCGTCGACGAAGGTGCGCAACGCCAGCACCCTCAGGCCCTCATAGACCGACCCCTGCGAGGGCTGCTCGAAGGCAAGGGTGAAATGGACGTGCGGGATGCCGAAGGGGTCGGGGCGAAGCTCAAGGACGGTGGCGGTTTCGGTCACGTGGTCGCGGCGGCGCCGGCAGAACCGGTTGCCGGGTTCGACGGTGGCCGGGGTCGCTTCGGTCTTGACCCAGATGTTGAAGATCGACATCGCTGCTGCCCTGCGGCGAAACTGAGTTGCAACGATGATGACGCTAACCCCCAAAAGTTAATCAAGAACAAAAAAAAGGCCTTTCGCAGGGCATTTTATCTTTTCCTGGCAGGAATTTCCGACGAATCGCAGATGCCACAGGGAAAATCACCCTTTGGCGAGTCGCTGCAGCCCCTGCGAGGCCGCCACCTGCCCCTCTCCCGTATAGGCCTCGTGGTTGGCCTCGATATCGGCCAGCCGGTAAAGGTAGTTGATCATGATGCCGGCCGATTGCTGCATCCCTTTGGCAGAGAGATCGGCCAGCCAGTTGAGCCGCTCCATGCGCGCGCCATTGGTCAAATGGAAATGCGCCACCGGATCGAGTGCCCGCCCGCGGGGTGTCTTCTCGGTCAGCAGATAGCGTGAGGCGAGCCGGAGCAGCGGCGCCTTGAGGGCTTGCGCCATCGGCTCCTCGGCATGCCAGCGCGGGCGCGACAGCAGGTCGCCGATGCCAAGCGCGGCAAGCTCGGGCGGCAGAACCTGCTGCATCGATTTGCGCTCGGTCGCGCTGAGCAGCGTCTCGCCCTCTTGCCGGATGCGCTCGTCGAGCCAGGCGCAAAAGCCCGGAATGGGCGACAGCGTCGCGTAGGTCTTCAGGTGCGGCAGCTCCGCCGCGAGGCTGTCAACGACGCGCTTGATCAGGAAATCACCGAGGCTGATGCCAGCGAGCCCGCGCTGACAGTTGGAGATCGAATAGAAGATCGCGGTATCCGCGGCGGCGGGGTCGCCCACCGGCGCAGTTTCGTCGAGCAGTGCTTGGACGTTCGCCGCCATGCCCTGCACCAGCGCCACCTCGACGAAGATCAGCGGCTCTTCCGGCATGCGCGGATGGAAATAGGCGAAGCATCGGCGGTCGGCTTCCAGCCGGTTCTTGAGGTCGCTCCAGCTCCGGATCTCGTGCACCGCTTCGTATACGATGAGCTTTTCGAGGAGCGCCGCCGGCGCGTCCCAGGTGATCCGCGTGAGCTCGAGGAAGCCCACATCGAACCAGCTCGCCAGCAGCGTCTTGAGGTCGCGCTCGAGCGCCGCCAACACGGGATCGCGTGCGCCGAGGCGAATTAGCTCCGCGCGCATATCGACCAGGAACTTGACCCCTTCGGGCAGTGCATTGAACTGAGTGAGCAGCTTGATGCGCGGCGGCTCCAGCGCGGCGCGCAACTCGCGTTCGATCTTGCGCCGCTCGCCGTCATCCGCCGCGCGCACCAACCGCTCGCCGAGTGCCGCGACCGCGAGGTGATCGATATCGAACTCCTCCGCCAGCAGCGTCAGGAAGCGCTCGCGCCCCGTGCCGTTGAGCGCCAGATACGTCCGTCCGAGATCGGCAGCGCGGGCACGGCCCGAGACGGCGCCGCCGCGCGCCTCCAGGCAATCGCTCAACTGGGCGCGCAGCCGCTCGGCGTCGTCCCGCGACAGCTCTGGTCGCGGCGCGCCGCTGAGCACGCCGCGCGCTTGCTGGGCGATGTCGCGCCAGGCGGTGCGCAGCGAGCGTAGATTCCCAAGCGTGCGGTCGACGACAGTATCAAGAAAGCTGGTGCGTTCGCTCATGGGCAATGCGATACCGCGCGCACCGCTCTCTGGCAAGCCCGCGCGCAGTTGCGCGGGCCGCTTCGCCGCTCGCCTTCACCGACTTTTGAGCGCACGCAGCGAAGCCGGCAGAGTTTCGACGATGTCTTCCGCGATGAGCCCGGGTCCGAAGCGCTCGGCGGCATCGCCATGCAGCCAGCAAGCTGCCGAAGCGGCGCGGAACGCATCGAGCCCCTGGGCGAGAAGACCGGTGACCAGCCCGCTCAGCACATCGCCGCTGCCGGCGGTGGCAAGATCGGGCGGCGCGTTAGCGTTGATGACCACGCGCCCGTCGGGGGCGGCAATCACCGTATCGGCGCCTTTGAGCAGCACCACTGCACCGCTCTGGCCGGCCGCCGCGTGGGCCCGCGCAAGCTTGTCGCCTGGCGCGGCGAAGAGGCGGCGGAATTCGCCTTCATGCGGCGTCAGCACCGTGGGGCCGGCGATGGCCGCGAAGAGCGTCGCCGGATCATCGGCAAAGACGGTGATCGCATCGGCATCGAGCACCACTGCGCGACGCGTTGCCAGCGCGGCGAGCACCGCCGTCCGCGTCGTCGCCTCGACGCCAGCCCCCGGCCCGAGCAGGATGGCGTTCCGCCGCTCATCGGCCAGCAGCTCGGCGAAAGCCGCGCCATCGGCGACCGGCCGCACGATGACACTGGCGAGTGCCGCTGCATAGACCGCCCAGGCGGCACTCGGCGCGGCCAGCGTGACGAGCCCTGCGCCGATGCGCTGCGCTGCGCGCGCGGCGAGCCGCGCCGCTCCGGTCATCACTGCGCCGCCGGCAATCAGCGCATGTCCGCGCGCATATTTGTGGCCGTCGAGCCGCGGCCAGGGAAAGGCCTCGAGCCACAGCGCAGGACCGTTCTCATGTGTCTTGGGCGCGATCGCCGCCAGCACCTGCGCCGGGATGCCGATATCGACCAGCACCAGCTCACCGCAGAGCGCGCGTCCGGGCAACAGCAGATGTCCCGGCTTCTTGCGGAAGAAGGTCACCGTCACGGTCGCCGGCGCGGCGGCGCCACGCACGGTCCCGGTGGCGCCATCGAGCCCGCTCGGCACGTCGATTGCGATGATCGGCAATCCGGCGCTGGCCATTGCTTCGATCGCCGCGCGCGCCGCCCCGTCGACATCGCGCGAGAGCCCGGCGCCGAAGATCGCGTCGATGACAATGCCGGCGCCGTCGAGCAGCACCGGGTCGAGCTTTTCGACGGAGCCGCGCCAGAGCGATGCGTGGTGCGCGGCATCGCCGCCGAGCGCGCCGGGCTCGCCGAGGAGCCCAAGCCGCACTGGCCAGCCGGCGGCGGCCAGGTGGCGCGCCGCGACGAAGCCGTCGCCGCCATTGTTGCCGGGCCCGCAGAGCACTGTCACCGGCCGCGGCGACCAGCGCTCGAGTACGATCTCGGCGACGGCGCGCCCGGCAGTCTCCATGAGCTGTGCGCCGGCTGCGCCTCCCGCGATCGCCGCGCGATCCGCCGCCGCCATCTCGGACGGCGTCAGCAGCGCCTGCGGGTACAACCCGGCCATCCCTAAGGCAGATAGGCCGCGAACTGCTTTTCCACCGCCTTCGGATCGGCGGCGAGGCCTTGCGCGATGCCGGCAGCCATGGCACCGGGATAGACTTCCTCTAAGCCCTGCTCCAGCGCGCTGAGCGCCGCCTCGGCCACTTCGCGCGGCGGCATCTTCGGCGGCGGGAAGTCGCGGCTCATGTCGGTGTCGACGGCGCCGGGCATCACCGCGATCACCGCCGTCCCCTGCCCTGCCAGCTCGGCGCGAATGCCGAGCGTGAGGCTCAACCCCGCCGCCTTCGACGCGCAGAGCGAGCCCATCAGCGGCAGGCTTACCCGCGACAGGATCGACAGCATGTTGATGATCGCGCCGCCGCCATTGGCTTTCAGTACCGGCGCGAAGGTTCGACACATGGCGAGCGTGCCGAAATAGTTCGTCTCCATCTCCGCACGTGCGGCGGAGATGTCGGCGGCGGCGACGAGGCCGCTCGCGCGGTTGATGCCGGCATTATTGACGAGCAGCGTCACGTCGCGGCAGGCCTTGGCGGCGCTCGCCACCGCCGCCGCATCGGTGATGTCGAGCGCGATCGCCTGGACCGTCGCCTTGTCCACCGCTACCAGATCGGCGATGCCATCCGGCCGCCGCGCGCCGACATAGATCTTGCGCGCCCCCCGCGCGAGCAGCGCTTCGACATAGGCGCGGCCGATGCCGCGGTTGGCCCCGGTGACGAGCGCGACGCTGCCGCGGATCTGCATGGCCCAGCTCTCCTTCCGCCAATGGCGCACGGTGCCAGTTCCGCGCCGCGCCCGCAATCCCCCGGCGCTTGACGGCGGACGGCCCGACAGGCTAGGAGCAGCGCCAGCGGCGGGTGTAGCTCAGTTGGTTAGAGCGCCAGATTGTGATTCTGGATGTCGCCGGTTCGAATCCGGTCACTCGCCCCAATTCCTTCCCCGGCCCCATGCATGACCGCGCCCTGAGTTGACGCGCGCTCAGGTCATTTAGACAGCGCGCCACTCCAGGGATTGCGCAGCGGGTGCTGCTGCCACGCCTCCGGCCGGTCGAACACCCAGACCCATTTGGGTTGCGCCGGTCGCGGCGCGGCGAGGATGGAGAGCGCGACGATCACGCAGGCTGCGACCAGCAGCAATGCCGGTGCCGCGCCCGGCGGCCGCCCCGGCAGCCGCGGCTGTGCCCGCGTCGGACGCGCTGCCGGCGGCTCCCGGTTCGCCGCGGCTCGCGCGCTCGCACCGATGCGGCGGCGCCAGTTCGGTCGGGGCCGGGCCGCGGCATAGATCGTCCATTCGAAGAAGCTGCTCTGCCGCTCTTCAACGTG
>Ga0134128_10001892_pt1 | contig 26440 bp, 31 predicted proteins | sample KB31754_FD_96462 | JGI IMG/M metagenome (GOLD analysis project Ga0134128, IMG submission 96462) | Terrestrial soil microbial communities with excess Nitrogen fertilizer from Kellogg Biological Station, Michigan, USA - KB3-175-4 | ecosystem: Environmental > Terrestrial > Soil > Unclassified ...
CGGCGCGAAGGATATGACCGAGGCTCTAGAAGCCTATTTGAAATACCAATGCGTCAGCGGGTCAATCATGCCTGCCTACCCGCCGACGATGGCTGAGAATCTACTTGCCGCGGAAGGTAAGCTTGACTTGTACAAAATAAATCCCTGGTACCAGCCAGGAGACCCGCGACGCTACGGCGCGCAACCTATTCCGCCAGAACTGGGACCGTTGCCCGGATAACTCATGAGCGCGCCGCACGAAACCCAATTTTCTCCCGGCACCGAGTTCAACCGCATGGCGGTCGCGCTGCTGAAGCAACGGTTTTTGGCATGGCGCAATCCGCCGGTTGAGCTGCCGGCAGACAGCGTGATCGAGGAAGTGGTCTACGAGATCGCGCATGGAGCCGCACTCTTGCACGAAGTGCGTCCATGAAACTCCTTCCCCTAGCCGCCCTCTTCCTCGCGAGTACCTGTTTTGCCGCGCCGCCGCCTGTGCAGCTACGCGGCGCCGCCCCACCTGACCCGCGCGCTCAAGGGACGCTACTATGGATTTCCAACGCCCAGAACCAGGAAGTGCTGGCGGTGCTCCCCGACGGCTCAATCCTCTGGAACGGCCGCAAGGTCAAGACCGACAGGGAGTTCAGGGCCGCCATGATCGCGATGGCGAAGACGCTTCAGGACGGGGCGTGTAGGCAGCGGAAGTAACCGATGCCCGACCGCCGCAAAACCCACGCGATGACGATGGAGCTCAAAACGCTCTGCGGCCAAAGCGGCGGCGTGCGCACTTCCATCATCAAGGGGCCGCGCGATCATCTCTACTGGTCCATCGTGACGTGCAAGCGGTGCCTGAAGCGCCGACCGATGGCAAATTTGCCACCACGGCAGCCGAGGCGTAGCCTTAAAAGGTAAGCGGTAGATACCGCAGGGTTGGAATGGGTCTAAAGGCCGAGAATACGGCCGGAGGGTGGGATAGATGAGCAGCACAACTATGGCCGGCGAGACCGGCTCTGCCGAACCGGGATGGACTGACGCCGAGACATCGGACGGCTCAGTCAACTGGTCGCGCGTTTTACCAGCGGGCGACATTACCCGCGAGCGCAAGTCATTTTGGGAGTGGGCGCCATCGCGTTCGCTGCTGGCCAGTATCCGCTCCTATCAGCGCTGGCAGCATTGTCACTGGCCGTGGGGCATCCTCGCCCGCAAGGTTGCCGTGCTGCGTCATCGCTTCTGGAGCGTCGTGACCGCTGCCGATATCCCGTTGAATTGCCGGCTCGGTATCGGCCTCATGATCCCCCACCCCACCGGCATCGTGATCCATCCCGAGGCCGTGATCGGGCCGGATTGCCTCATCATGTCGTGCGTCACCATCGGTACCCGTGGCAATAGGGGCGTGCCGGTCCTGGGAACTCACGTAGACGTCGGTAGCGGCGCCAAGATACTGGGTGGTGTCCGCATCGGTGATCGGGCCGTGATCGGCGCCAATGCGGTTGTGGTGCGAGATGTGCGGGCGGGGGCTACGGTGGTGGAAGTGCCGGCGAGAGAGGTGTAGCGTGAGCGCTTTCAGAACGCTGTTGCAGAAGATGGCGCGATGGCTCTGTTGCGATGATGATTGGACAGAATGCGTGCGCTATCTCAGCTTAAGACTTACCGCGCTCTCCGAAGAAGAGCGGCGCTTCGTCCGGGTCATTGAGAGGCGCTTACGCGAGAGATTGCCCATGCTTGAACAGCACGGGGCTCGCCTTCGAGAGCTTGAAGGAAGGGTGTGGCAACTGGAGCAGTGGTAGCGAAGAAAAAATTAGACGGCTTGACTGTCGAGCCGCCGCTAGGAGTCAGCACCCATTGCACGACGCTAAACTGCGATGTGCCCCCTGCCGCAGAGGTGAAAGACGGCGTGATTGAACTCCCGGCGCCTGCGTATTCCGCGATGGCGTAGCCGAAGGATGTCGCCACAACTCCCGATCCCCGACTCGTTCCGGCGGTCGCGGTGGGGACCGTGGTCGAGTGGTTGTCCAGGCAGATCGCGACCAATATGCTTCCTGTCGGCACGGTAACCGCGGTTCCCTGGATCGCGCCGGCTCCAGTCCCTGGAGTATTGGGCAACGTCTCGCTCGAGGAGACCGACGAAACCCCGGAATATTCCAGCGCCATGCCGACGGAGAAGTCCCCCGAGCTGTTGGACGATACCGTCACCGTCTGGGCCCCGGCCGTCGCGCTGCTATTGAGCGCGGTGGCGAGAGCTATGAAGTTGCTGAATTGCTGCCCAGGAGGGGTGAGGATTGAATAGGTCCCGGTACCACTATAGGCCACGGTGTGGGAGACGCCCGAGACATCTCCGCCATAAGTGAGGATGATATCCCCAGCGCTTGCGGTGAATGAGCCGCTGGCAATCGGCTGGCCAGGGCGGCGAGGAGGTCGCGGCGGTTCATGTGAAGGTCAGCGTCTTGGGCACAACGCTCCCCTGATTAGAAGCCCAGATGACCACGTAATTCTCACCCTGCGCCAGCGTCACGTTCCCGAGCGTCACGGTCGGAGTACCCGTGGGTACGGCGACGCCACCTTGTGAAGTCCCGTTGCATTCAAGTCCCGTCGTGATACCGCTCGCCGTGTTCGCGAATGTGCAGGAGAGAGAATAGGTACCGGCGCGAGAACAGTAGATGTGATATCCGTTGCCGGCGCTGCCGGTGGGATGAGACGCTGCAAAGATGTTCTTGCTGCCGAGCGCGGGGTAGGTCGATGACAGTCCCGTCGCGTTGTCCGCATAGTTGATGCAATCGACCGTCGAGCCACTGGCGGAAACCACATTGCGCGTTCGCGCCGGAGGACTTGCCTGGAAGGCAGATAGTGCATTGAAGCGCGGCGAGCCACTCAAGACGAACCCATTCGGGTCGTTCGACATCCCATAGCCTGGGTCCAGCACGCTATTGCCGTTAACCACGCCAAAGCTCGTGTTGTTAAGGAGCTGGTAACCACAATTTTGAAGCGCCGTCAGATAATTTGTCGTGACCGCGCCCATGCCACTGTCCATGATGGAGGCGCCTAGATTTACTACTGCCGTCGTCTCTCCGGCTATTTCCCATCCACACTCGTAAGTCAGTATTCCCTTCAAGCCATAGGAAAGGGCTAGGATCAGGAGCTGCTCGGACTGCGCCAGAAACCCGCGGTAGGTCCCGTTGGTCGTCAGCTGCGACTGTATAGCCGCAATCGTATCGTTGACGTTGATGTGGTTGACGCCATCTGCTGGGATTGAGGAATTGTTCCGCGTCATGTAAGGCGCGATGGCGAGATAATGAACGTACGTGCTGACGGTGCCGATCTTCGTGGCGATGTAGTGCAGCATGCCGGCAATATTCGAGGTGTTGCCACTCTGCCAGCAGAGCACCATGTTCGCCTTGGCGCCGTAGTTGCTGCCGATGGCGGCAGAGATCTGCGCGGCCATGGCGGTATGCTGCTTGGCCCAGAGACGCTGCACCATGGTTGCGTTTTGAGCCGCTACGGTAGCGTTGGTGAGCGTGGCCGTGAGGTTGTTACTGAGGGTAACAGTGGTCCCTGAGATAACAGAGATACCGGTGGCCTGGGGAATACCTGCGACGGCGTTGATGTTCTGGTTGACAGCCCATGTCGATGGGACCGCAGCGACGGTAATTGTGTTCGTACCGGAAGTGCCGCTGGCGGTCGTGGAAAATGCGTTGTCGTAGTCAATGACGCCGGGATTGGCGGCAATGAACCGTGCCGATATGGTGGGCATGGCTTCTCCGATACCACCATCCCCCGTGTTCCATCCCTCATTCGCCAGTTCGTAGAACGAGAACCCGGCGATGAGGTTAGAGCAGATGTACGAGGCCGCACCTGCGGCGTACGTTCCATCATCAAAATAGGGATTGCACTGCCAGAGATAGGAATTTGACTGATTGCAGAGCGTGACGAAATGCTCGGTCGGGTATCCTTCGGTTCCGGTTCCGATTGCCCCACTTCCGCGCCAGCCCCCCGTGTAGCCAGGAGTGCCGCACTTGGTGTTCGAGGGGCTGTGGTGTGTGCTCCAGCTATTGGTCGAGAGATTCCAGATGCAGAGGCACCAGATCTGATTTCTTTGCAGCGGCATCGCGGAGAGCTTGGTTTTAAGCTCTGTGGTATAGAGGTTGGAGATACTCCCGCCGACGTTGTAGGATTGATTGGCGGCATAGGCGGGAAGCATCGCGAAGCAGCCGGTATTTCCTCCCGTCGTGCCCGTCACCGTAAATCCGCCCACGACCGCTTCGGTGCTCGGCGTGAAGTTGAAGGTGACTTGCCCGGTGCCCGCGTTATAGGCTTTGTTGCTGACCGTGCCCCCAAACGGGTTTATGGTCTCCGCATTGCCGTTCTTACTGATAAACCCGCACGCGTAGGCGCCGGAGTTCCAGTTGGGCGCAATGCTATAGTTTTGCGTCTCGGTGAGGTTGGTTCCCCAGTCTTGGGTAGGCCACCCACTAGCATCTATGGTCGCTACGGTGGTTAGGCTCGATGCCTGCATGAACCCGCGGGAGTTCATGAGCTGATCCTGGAATGTAGGCGGCGAAGAAGCGTCTCCGGGAGAAACCCCTCCGGAATTACCCACCGTAAGAGGGAATTGAGCGGATGTAGATGGGGCCTGCGACCCATGCCACATCCGCCCGAGCGCCGGCCGCATGGCCGCGAGGACCGCGGCATTGACTCCGCAGGAGAGGAGTTCCCGGCGGTTCATCAGAAGCCCTGATTCGAGGCTAGGAACACCCACCCGGACTTGTCGGCGTCGTACTGGAAGCTGAAGTAATCCTCTTTCGAAGCGGCGTTGGAGGTGGTGGGTAACGCCAGCGTCGCGGACACCAAATAGGTCGCATTCCACGCGTACGTGATCGTGCCGCCGGCTGGCGAGATGATCTTGAGCTCCAATTTCTGCCCGTCAGTCGGCGTGCATGTGGTAGGCGCATTCACGGTGAACGTGCCTGTAGCGCTCGCCGTCACCTTGACGAAGGCATATTCGCAGTTGGGCGTGACGGAAGTCGCCGAGGTTGCGGTATTGGGAAGTGAGATCAGATTGCCGTATGTCGAGAGCTTCGCGACCTCGGTCCCATTGATGTACCAGTCCGCCATGCGCCCAGTGAATCCGGACGGCGCGTTGACGCCGTACTCGGTCCCCGCCGTGCTGAACGTCGTCGGCGCGGTGCCACCCTGATTGAGATATACGTATGGGAACGTGGTGGCGCCTGTGCCGCCAGTAAACATGGCACCGGTGAGCCGCATCACTGAAGCGGAGGCGCCGGGCACATCCGAGCTAGTGATACCGCCATTGAATCCTTGGGTAGCGCCCCAACCTTGAGCGAGTCCGGTTTCCGCAAGCGTTCCACTACCGGATGGCAAAGTCGCGATGCTTGACCCGAGAGCACCGGTAGCCGTCTGCAGGGTAACAGTGCCCGAGGTCGCATTGCCCATAGTCACACTGCCGACAGTTCCCGAGGCTCCGAGCGTCAGTGCTCCAGCGCTGATGGAAGCGTTCGCCGTCCCCGATACCGCAGTACCCGTGGCCGCGTAATAGCCGAGCTGGCCCGCGGCGCCGCTGTTGACCGTGCCGGATCCGCCCCCCGAACTCGTCGGCGTGGTCTGCACGCAATCCAAGCTCGTGCCGTTGGAGACGAGTTCCCACCGGTCCCCCGCCGGTATGCCCGTCGCCGTGACGCAGCCGCCGCCGGCATTCACGGTCGGAGTACTCGTGACAGCGGCCGTGGAGGCGGAGTAATTCACCACATCGACGCTCATCCCACTCGCGAGCACGGTCGAGCTGATCGCCGGAATGGTGACCGTCCCGCCGCCCGTGACGTTGGAGAAGATCACGCCGCCCATGTCGGTCGATGCGACAGTGGGGGATACGGTAACGGTGCGGCTCGGGAACGTGGGGCCGATCACGCCGGCATTGATGGCAAGGCCCTGAAGCGTCGGGCACCCCATCGTGGTACCTGAGGTATTGGCTATGAGGCAGGGAGCGGTTGAGCCGACTACGGTGGTCGTGCCGGGGGTGATGCTTGATGCGGCCGCAGTGGGCGTGTAATAGCCCTGGACGCCGCCCGAGACGCCCCAGAAGGTGCCGTTGGCGCCGGTGGTGCTGAGCGCGGTGGCAGTGGCCGCGTTGCCTGTCGTGGACTGGTTCAGCGTGGGGAAGGCGGCGGTGGGGTATGCCGAGAGCGCGTGATACCCAGGCGCCCCGCTCACGGCCCCCGTATTGCCCCAGACGCCGTAGCCGACCCCGGTATTGGCGAGCGCGGCCGTGACGGCGCCAGTCGAGAGAGAATTGCTCAGTAGCGCGCCATCGCCGGAGAAGGAAGAGACACCGGTGTTGGGCGCTGAGATCGAAATGGAGCCGGCCGCATTCGAGATCGAGATCCCGGACCCCGCAGTAAGCGTCGCGAGGGAGTAACCGGAGCCGTTACCGATGAGAAGGGCACCATTGGGCGGCGCGCTTGAGTTGCCCGTACCGCCGCTTCCGCTAGAAAGGGGCGTCGAGAGCGCGAGCGAAGTGCCGGTGGCGGCGCCGATATTGGGCGTGGTGAGCGTCGGGCCCGTGCCGAAAACGACGTTTCCGGTGCCGGTGGCGCCCGCCGCCGTCACCCCGCCGATCGAGATATTGGTGCCGAAGGTCTGCAGCGCCGAGAAGCTCTGAGCGAGATTCGTCTCCGCAACCGTGCCGGTGTTGGCCGGCAGAGTTGCGATAGCCGCACCGAGCGCGCCAGCGACAGGCTCCAAGGTGACGGTGCCCGAGGTGGCGTTGCCGAAGGAGATCGACCCCAGAGTCCCCGAGGCGCCGAGAATCGGACTCGAGGTCGCAATGGGCGCGCCGGCGCTCTGGCCGACGAGGATCTGTCCCTGCCCCATCGCAACGCCCGTGATGCCGGTGCCGCTCGTGAACACTGCGGCCTGATTGGCCGCGGGCGTCCCCGAGGTCGAGACATTGCCCCCGCCCGCCGGGGTGGTGCAATTGGCGTTGCCGGAGGCCGCAACGCCGGTCGCGAACTGGCCGCCAGGACACTGGGTCGGCACCGCGGCAAGGGCCGTGGCCGTGGCCGCATTGCCCGAAGTGTTGGACGTGATCGTGGAAGGAAGGTCCGCCGAGACGATACCGCGCAGGCCCAGCGCACCAGAAAGGCCGCTCGGGGTCGCGAGGAATTGGTTCTGTGCCTGGCCGCTTGCGAAAGAGAGCGCCAGGGTGCCGGAACCGGTGACCGGCGAGCCGCCCACGGAAAAGATGGATGGAGCCGAGAGCCCGACGCTCGTGACGGCCGAGGAGCAGTTGGCGTTGCCCGAGGTCGCAATGCCGCTCGCGAAGCTTCCCGCGCCACACTGACTCGGGGCCGTGGCAAGGGCGGTCGCAGTGGCGGCATTGCCTGAGGTGCTCGAAGTGATGCTGCTCGGCAGGTCCGCCGCGGAGAGCGCGACGAGATTGACCGTGCCCGTGGTGCTGGTGCCGAGGACTTCGTGCGTGGTCTGGCCCGTGGCGCCCGCGATGGAGAGGGTACCCGAGCTTGTGACCGGGGATCCTGAAACCGTGAGCCAGGAGGGCGCGGAGAGTCCAACGCTCGTGACGGAACCGGCCGCGATGCTGTGGCAAGCCCCATCGGCGCCGAGATAATCCGTACCGACGCAGCCAGAGAAGAGACCGATAAGGTCACCGACGCCTGCGGTCGTAAAGCCTGAGCCGGAACCCTTCAGCAGACCGCTCAGCGTCGTGGTAACCGCAAGCGTGCCGTTACTCGTAATGGGCGAGCCCGTCACGGTGAACCCGGAAGGCATCGTAAGCCCGATGCTCGTGACGGTGCCCGTAGCCGAGCACGCCTGCCAGACAAGCGCCGAGCCGTTGTTGGCAAGGCAGTAGCCGTTGACGAGCGGCGACGGCAGGAGCGAGAAGATCGCTCCCGAGGTCTGGAAGTAGGAGGTGATCTGTGATGGCAGGATGTCGACCGTCACCCCGCTCTGATCCGCGAGCATGCGCTCACTGCCGTTTAAGGGCCCAGCAGTCGGATACGTTCCGACTTCGTTCGCGGCGAATGCAGCGGTGGCGCTCGCAATGGCAACGATAGCGAGCAGCGCGGTTCGGGTCTGAAATCTCTTCATGTGCACTATTTCCTAGTGGCAAATGCAATGCACCCGCGCCGTCCTAAAGACGGCGCAGGTTTTGGGAATGGGGCGCAGGTCTGCCGCTTCAGGCCGCGGCTTTGGGTAGCCGCAGGCAGTCGATGAAGGGCTTGTCGATCGCTGGGAGTGAGGCTATATCCACGGCCTCGGAACAGATGAGCCATGCAGAGGAAAGGACGTGGTGCATGGACTTCAAGAAATCGCCGGCCAGCAGGAAATCCATCCGGAGCTTCCCGACCGGCCAGAGCGTCTGGGTCGCGGGCAGGGAGGCGTAGCCGAGCCCGAACGGCACGTGCGTCACGACATCGAGCTTGTTGGCGTAGGAGGCGTAATCGGTGATCAGGGCCGCCGCGTACTCCACGTACTCAGTCGTGCCCGGCCGCGGGGAGCAGTAGGCCCTAAGCGCGACTCGAGCCCCAAGTCGGACCTGATCCGCCAAGTCGGACGCGAGGTACGTGCTGAGCGGGGCGCCCAAGGAGTGCCCCGCGATGGTGAGCGAGCCGAGTCCGACGATGGCCGTGATGCCGGCGACGAGCGGCATATCGACGCTGCTGCCGGGGTGGCGAAGCCGCATCGAGGCGTAGATGCCGTAGAAGCCGCACTCGACCTTTCCGGGAAGTCCGGGCGCGGACACCGGCACCCCCTCGGCATCCTCTGCCCATTCGATCATCGAGGCCGTGCCGCGGATGAGGCAACGGAACGTCCCGGGCGCTACGAGATGGCGCAGCAGCCAGCCATAGAACACAGTCTGATCACTGAGCAGCGTTGCCGCGCACCCCTTGCGCCAAAGGGCATCCGTGCCCACGACGACGCCAGCCACGGCCCAGTCCTTCGCGAGCCGGGCATCGAGGGCGGGTTCGGTGACGGGCGCTCCTGAGGCCCCCGGAGCGGCTATGGCGAGGGCATAGCTGTCCTCGACCGCGAGCACCTGCAGTGCGGTAAGGGCATCGGCGCGGGGGTCGCTCAAGTCGCCTCCCTGACCAGGGCGAGCTTCGCGAGCATCCCGGCGAGGTCGAATCCGTTCGGCGCTGTCCCGCCGGCCCGGCAGAAGTCAGGCCATGCCTCGCCATTCGCTTCTTCGAGGAACGCGCTCTCACCCATGAGAGTCCAGGTGATCGGCTGCAGCTTCCCCCAGGTGACCACCCAGGCGTACTCGGCGTCGTACCGCACGACAGGGACATCGTGCCCGCCCAATACATCGCCCGAGACCTTCTCCCACGGCTGGCCGGCGCTGAAGGCATCCATCATCGACTGAGTGACGGTGATCCCGAGCCTGCACGAGCCGAAAATCTGCACGGCCCAGCGGATGTGATCGAGCCGGGCCGGATCGATGGGTCCGGATCCGGCGCTCCTATGCCCGCAGAGCCCGGAGGTCTCAAGGTACTGGCACATGGAGCTCTCATCGCATCCCCGGTCGGTCGACGGGTCTCCCGGTTTGTATCCACCTACCGCCTCGTAGAGACCGAGAATGTCCTGCGCGCTCGGAATGACAATGGAGCCAGCGTTCGCCGTCCTCAGCATCAGCGCGTGCCCTGAGTCCTCGGCCACGCAGTCTCCAAGGCTGTCATTCCACCAACACACCCACCCCTGAGGACTCTGTGCCGTGACGGAGGTGACGTAGTCGTCACTGATTGCCGGCGCGGGTCCCAGAGGATCGAGCGCCGCGTGCAAAGCGACGCCCGCCCTCATCGTGCGCAGGGTGTGGACCGGCGGTTTTCTTCCGAAACGCATGGCGATGCCCCCCCCCTACTGGATTGAGATCACGAACGCATTGGGCGGCGCCACCGGGAAGGTCTTGCACGCCTCGTTGCTGCGTGCCGATTCGACCCCGTTGGCATCGACGGCGGTCAGCTCGAAGTAGTAGGTCGTGCCGCCCTTGAGTCCGCTGTTGATGATGTCCGGAGATCCCGTGACACCGATTGCCGCCCTCGTCTCCGCACCCAGGGCCGTTCCCTGATAGAGGTTGTAGGTGAGCGGTCCATTCACCGGCGTGCCGTCGACATTGGTCGTAGGCGGCGTGAATGTGAGCGTGACGACGGGAGCTGTGTCTTGCGCACCAGCCGCGCAACTCGCGGCGCCGAAGGCGGCGTGATAGAGCGGCGCGGAGGGGCGGGACTTCGGCGCGGGAGGCGTGACCGCGCACGCCCCGAGAGCGAGCGTCGCGGCTGCGCAGATGATGGTAGTGATACGCATGGCTACTTCACCGTCCTTGCGCTCAACCACGCCGTGACACTGACGCTCACACTCTCCAGACTCTCCTTACCGGGCTCGTTCTCGCCGCTCCATATGAGCGACCCGCAGACCGCGACACCGACATCCCTGCTGGCGTCGTCGGCGAGGAGTGCTGCGGCCGAGGCCACGGAAGTCTCGATGAGGTCCTGATCGCGAGCGTGCACGGGCTGGCCCGCCACGACGCTAGCCATCTGTTCCTTCACCTCCCGGACCACGGCGTCCTTGCCGGGTGCGGTAACGCTGAATGAATAGCTCATTGCGCGCTGGCCTTACTTTGCGGCAGGCACGAGTGCCTGAAGCTTCGCGATGAGGCCGTCGAGCCCGGTGGTGGCCGCCGAGGCCGCGACCGATTCCTCGGCGCTGAGTAGTGCCGGGGCGAGCAGGACCAGCTTCGCGTCCAGGATCGCGATGGCGGGTTGCACCCGAGCCGCGATCAATGCCGGGTCTCCGGTCAGAATCGTGGCGACGGCTTCCTTCACATCCGTCAGGGCCTCGATGAGGATCGGGGCGGCGGCCTGGAGAGCGGGATTTGGAGTTGACATCTTTATGCCTTTGGGGCGGTCGGCCCCAGTGAGTTTGGGAACGGTGGCGGGAAATACATCAGGAACGCAGCGACGCCCTTCTCCCACGCCGCTGCCACATAGTGGTAGGCGAGTACGATGAGCGCCGCGGTGTCGACGGGGGTCAGTTGCACGCCGAAGCGTTTGTCGAGCCACGGGGAAACGATGGCTCCGGCCATCATGACGAGCAGACGGTTAGTGACGGCGGATTGATTCATGGCGTCACCGCTGGGGCGCAGCCGTCGTCTGCGGCAACACATGCCTTGTCAGTGAGCGGCGCCAACACCGTCGGAGTGCTCACCGTGATGGTCACATTGGCAGGCGCTGAAACTTGCGGCGTCGGCACTACGACATTGACGCAGACCGGGGGCGATGAGCCGGGCGAGTCGATATCCCCGGAAACGCGCGCCGTCACGACGTAGCACTTCAAGCCCGCAGTCATGCCGTTATGCGTGACCGAGGTACCTGTGATGCCGGAGTTTTCCTCGACTGCCGTTCCAGTCTCGACGCCCCAGAGGTTGTAGGTGACGGGACCTGTGAGTGCGGCATTGGTCGTAGATGTCGTCACCGCGCTCCAGGTGACCGTAACATTGCCGCCGACCGCGACGGTCGTGACTGGCGCCGGCAGCGGCATCGTGACAGCGGGCGGCACGAGGACGGGCGTCTGTGCGCAGGCGATCCGGGTGGCGAAAAGCGCGAGGATGCTGAGTCGAAACTTCATGAATTGATCCCTACGGCGCCCAGTTCGACCCGGGCGGTGAGTAATAGATCGGATCGGACGGCGCGATGGCCGTCAGGACATCAAGTAAGCAGCCGAGTGAGTAGAGCCGGCCGCGCCATTCGTAGATGATCTCGGTACAGCGCAACGGCTGCTGACAGCCGTTACAGCGCCGGTTTCGTGGGTCGCCGGTAAAGAGGCTGTAGGAGGCCATCACCGAAGGCCCTTGCGATACCTCGCCTCGATCGCGTCCCGAATCTCATTCGGCTTTGGCGGCCGACGGCACCGAGCCGCCTCGACACGCGCATAGAAGCGCTCGATCTCGCGCTCGGATAACCCGCCGCCCGCTTCCAATATGCGCTCCGCCTCGGCAGCGACGCTGTACTGACCGCGCTTGTTGCGCATCACTTCATCCCGCGCAGGACTTGCGCGACTTGAGTGAGGTTCGCGCGCAATGCTTGCGTTAAGTCCTCCGGCACGTCCCGCTGCGGCCAGGAGCGGGCGCGGAGGAAACCGTCCTCTACAAGTAGCGTGAAACCCAGTGCGTGCGCTCTACGAATCGCGGCGTAGGCGTCTACGACTGAGGGCTCGGGCATACGCCGGGAGCGTATTCAATACTGAGCGTGTGTCCCGGCATCCACGGCACAACGGCCATGAGCGCCTCGTACGCGGCGCGCGAGTCGAGCACCATCCACTGATTCCCGACGTACTCGCGCTCGCGTCCGACGGCAATGCAGCCCTCAAGCTGCGACACCTCGTTCGCGGCATGAATGAGGCAGGCGGTACGGCCAACCTTTCCGGAAGGAACGGCTTCGTGATAGACGCCGAGGGATTCATTCACTAAAGCGAAGTGGCGCGGGAACTTCAGCGTGTCGTGAGGGACCAGAGCGTAGGTGCCCGCAGGCACGCAGGAGATCTCGGGATGGCCGCAGGGGTACGGAGAAAACTCTACCCACGGGCGCTCCAGCGCCTCGAGGGTAAGAGCGCCAGCGGTGAACGTGCCGAGCGAACAATCCCGCCCAGAATAATCGCGCGACAACAGCAGGTTCATCGATGCCACCAGTGGATGATCTCGGCGATACCGGCGCCGAGTGAGGCCGCTATACCGCCGACAGAGAGCAGCATCCGAACGCCCCCGCGGTTGGTTGCGAGCATGACCTTGATTTCCGTGATGTCCCCGCGCGTCGCCGCGAGTTCCTGGCGAAGATCCACGAGCCCAGATTTCAACGTCTCGATGTCCGCGCTCTGTTGGCCCATCTCGCGGGCCATCTGAAGGTCTCTTGGCACTTCGGCGTCTCCGATGGGATCATCCTCTGGCTGTCTGCGCGGGTTCATGCCGTACGCCTCCACATCCTTACGACCCGATACGGCTGCAGATTGTTATGCCCCGTGGCGTTACCCGTTCCGTCACCATTCGCGCCGCTTAACGTCTTGCTATTCGCATAGAGACAAGCATCGTTGTCGCTGTCCGTGGAGTCTGAGCCAACATTGTTGTTTAGCGATCCTGTCAAAACGAACTGATTCGCACCGCGCTGGGCGAGAATGCTGGATTTCTCAGGGTAGTAGAGATTTTGGAAACTAAGCGGCGGTACCTCAGCCGGAACGAGTTGATGCGTGAGTTCGCCGCCCGTATTGCCAGTGGAGGCGAATTGCGGGATGGCGGGGTTGCGGCCGACGGGTACCACGCCCTGCACTTCCACCCAGGCCTGCCAGGGGAAGCTCGTATTGGGATTGAATGCGTCGTTCTCGACCATGAGATACACGCCGACGGGATAGAGAAGATTCGAGATCGTCTGCTCTATCCCGGTAATGTTCGTCGGCAGCTCCGTGATCTGAAATCCGGTGCCGTCCCAAACGAAGGTCGCGATACCATTCGCGAGCAGCGCTCCGACCGCAGGCGCTGCCCCACCAGGCAGGTAAGCCGACGCAGCTCCGGCGCCGTCGTTGAACGTGATGGTTCCAGAGGTATTGGCGTGCGCGATCTTGACTCGTAGCGGCGTACCGGCGGAATGTGCTGTCAGTGCCGGAGTGAAGCTTGCGATGTAGGCATTGGCGCTCCCGGTATCGAGCGCGTAGTTGCCGGCCTGCCGCTGTACATCATCGGCCTGGGCGAGGGCCGCCATGTCGCCCGCAGTGTTCTGCAGGTTGAAGAAGTCGCCCGCATTCCAGGCTAGCGCCGTCGTACCTTCTTGGGCGCGAACTATGGGACTGAAGTTATCCGCAGACGGAGATCCCTGGACGAGGACGATCTCGCGGATATTCGGATTGCTTGCCGATACCAGCGTCGCGGTAAAGGTTTCGACGCCGGTCAGTGTCGGGAACTGAGCGCCACCGCCCGCGACGACGGCGAGACTCGTCGCGCCTGAAGTGATGGGAGCTGCGAGCGTCGTCGTCGAGTTGTTCGAGAATTGCTTTACGGCCACTACTTCATCTCCACGATGCCGCCGGGGTCAGAGAGAAAGTCCGCGATCATGTCGACGTCGGGCCTCACGAGAAGTCGGTTGAAAATGACGGTGCCGTCCTCGGCGGCCGAGATCGTATGGGGCTTCGTGGCGTCCCAGTCGGCCGCCTCTTTGCCAGCCGAGATCACGCGCGGTGGGTCGTCTAAAACCTCGAGCAATGCTCGACCTGTTGTGCATCTCGTCGCGTGTGTGGACCACTTCTGATGTTGATGTGATGGTATGTACTCGCCAGCATGTTCGAACGTGAACTCACAGCCGAATTCGCCGTCGAGATTGGTGTAGCGATAACTGATCATGAGAACCTGATGATCACCAGGCCACCTTTGCCAGCGAACCCGGCCCTGAATCCACCGTCACCGCCGTCACCGTTGATTGCGGGACTGTTGTTTCCATATATCCCGCTCGTAGCGATACCACCCGCGCCTTGTCCGACGCCCTTGCCAGAAGCGCCGGTCAAGTTAGCCTGATTCCCTCCAGAAGCTGTCCCGCCTGCGCCACCTGAACCATTTCCTGGCTGTCCTCCGTTCGCGGTTAGTGTTGCACCGCCGACGGTAACCGAGGTGGCCGTGCCGGCAGTGCCAACGCCAAATCCAGTAGCGCCAGGCGTGCCAGCCACGCCAACTTGTGTAATCTGAATCGTCTGCCCACCGGTAACTGAGAACTGCGAACGCGCATATCCGGCCGCCCCCGCCCCGGCTCCTTCTGTCGCAGTACAAAGCGAGCCGCCAGAACCGCCCTGGCCGCCACCGCCACCGCCCCATTCCTCAACCACTGCCGTCGTATACCCGTTCGGTACCGTGACGTTCTGCGCCGTTGTATAGGTGTTCGTGAGGGGCGGCAGGTACGTGAACGATACCGAGACGTTTTCTATCGCGCGCTGTCCGTAAGAGTCCGTGATGACGCACTGCAGATTTCCGGTATCGGTGTTGCCAGCCGACATGCCCGATGCCGTCATTGACGTACTCGCGGAGGTCGGCGAGTTGATGGATTCGCTGGCGCCGTCCGTATGTGAGGTCCAGACGAAGCTCCACGCGTAGGAGTACGGTGGACCGCCGTTCGATGCCGTTACCGTCGCCGCCCCAGTTGTCATCGGTACCGTGCTGCTCGATACGCTGAGCGATCCCGGGCTCACGGAGACGGAGAGCGAAGACACTCGGGTCGCTGTCACCGCGCAAGTCGCCGTTGTCTGCTGCCCGTAGCTGTCCGTGACGGTACAGAGCAGAGCGCCGGTATCGCTCGTCCCCGGCGAGAGTCCCGAGGCGGTGACGTTCGTGGACGAACCGGTGGGCGAGTTGATCGTGAGACCTGCGCCGCCCGACTGCCAGGTGAACGCGTAGCTGTAAGGCCCGGCACCGCCCGTGACGCCCGCCGAAGTGCTGCCGGTGGTGAGCGATGCTGTCGCCCCCGTGACCGAGAGCGCGGTGGGCGAGAGCACGACGCTCGGCGCCGAGATGTTCTTCACTGTCACCGTCACGAAGGTGGCGGCGGTATGGCTCGCCGAGTCCGTGACGGTGCACTTCGCGACGCCCGTCAACGTCGCGCCGCGGGTGATTCCCGTCGCCGTGAAGGACGTATCCGCAGCCGAGGGCGCGTTGATCGTGATGCCGGTCCCGCCCGAGGCCCAAGTCCAGGCGAACGTGTAGGCGCCGTTGCCGCCCAACGCTGAGACACTGGCGGTGCCGGTCGAGAGCGTCGTCGCGATGCCGGTGACCGACTCCGTGGGCGGTGAAGCTGTCGCGGTGAGCGAGGTCACGACGTTCACCGCGTAGGTGCACTGGACGGGCAGGTCGAGCACGCCGCCCAAAAACGCAGCCTTGAAAATATCAATGATCTGCGGCTGCAGCTGCACGAGCGATGAGATGTAGGCGCCGTTGATCGTGACGGTGAGTACATCGCTCGCCACCGTGACACTCACTGCCTGCGTGTTCTCAGGCCCTACCACGAAGTCGGGAGACAACGGATTAGGGTCGAGTCCATCGGTGCCGACGAGGAAGCGCATGATCCTGCGCTTCAGCCACTTCATGCAGAAGCGCTTGCCGTCGCCTTTGTAGAAGTTCCAGGTGAGGATGCGCTTGAATACATCGTCCGTGATGTTGTAGTAGACCGAGGTCGGCGCCGTGAAGGCATTTAACGGCTGCGTATTGAGTTCGGTCGTATTGAGCGGCCCCACCGCTCCGCTCACCGTCTGCGTGAGACTCGTGCGCTGAAGTCCGTAGAGCCCGTTCGCGACCCAGTCGAGCAGTGGCCCGGTAAGGCCAGGATAGAACGGCAGGTTGACCGAATTGAACCAGTCGACATAGGTCTGAGTTGCCGCATTGAAGGCTGCGACGAACGCCTGTAAGTCATCATCGTTCGCGTACTGCTGATAGAGGTACGACTTGATCGTCGCCGTAAGCGTCGGCTGCGGTTTCGCGAGCTGCGATGCCGATATTCCGCCCGACGGCACCTGAGGCGCAGGGCCAATGAATGAACCGTCAGCAGTAAAGTATCCCGAGTCCGCAGTAATCTGCGAACTGTCTGCGGTCCAAGGAGAGGGCATTGGTCAATGAGCGGTCCAGCTCGCCCGCTTCATAAGATTCTCACGCGCCCATATCGGTCGCAGGTTATTGAGCGCATTGATTACCCGCACATCCGTGATCCCTTCGGAGACGAACGCACTTACTGGCTTGATATGGTCAATATGCCAAGCGCGACGGTTCGCCCATGACATTCCTGGCTGGAACTGCGCCTCTAAGTGCACGGCAAGTTCCTTCGCGGTATAGCCGAGCAACTCCGCTGAAGAAGAGAGCTTTGCACTATTGATCCGGCGGAGGGTCCCCCAGAGAAGCGCGTACGCGCTCCTTCTAGCGGCCTCGTTTCTAGCCACTTCCTCTCGATTGGGATTCCAATTATTGCTTTGTTTTCCTTTTTTTACCTTATCCGGCGGCATTGAGAACCGGCGCCCGCGAGATGCCAGTCCAGTTTTCCTCCTGTGCTCTTCATTGCGCTTCCTTCCTCTATGCGAAAGACCTGATTTTCTGCACGCGCACGCAGCGCAATCTCGCGTTTTCGCTTTCACAAGATTTTGCTTGATGACATAGCGCTCTTTGCCGCACGTATCACATCGACACAAGATGCGTTTTGCACTTCCTGGCGACGTCAGGTTGTACAATTCAATGTCAATAATCATCTATGCCGATTCTCTAATTAGATACCCAGCTACTTCCATTGCAAAACACCGGCACCACCACCGAGCCGCCGCCGGTCAGGGCGCCGTTGTAGGTAGGCGCGGTGGCGTCGGTGACGTAGGCCATGCCGCCTTTAAGCGTCGTGTTGCAGGTCGGGAGCGTGGCGACGGTGTAGGGGGCGAGCTGCGCCATGTGTCCGAGCTGTACAATGAGTGGATTGAATCCAGGGTAACCGTTCTGAGCCGGATATAGGATGTTGGCATTAGCATCCTGATGGATGCCAATGTAGTGACTTGAGCTTCCGTTTCCATCTGCATTGTCTGGACCGACTCGGCTGTTACCCAAATGCGTGACATCAATGTCTGAATTAGGCCCTAAGTTGAACCTAAAATTATTGCCAGAAATGCTTATTCCAGTGCTGTAGCCAGTTCCCTCGAATGCAAGCGATGCCTTGCCGCCCGAGCCTGTGGCGGCCATATCCGCACAGAAGCAATTTCCCTCTATTGTCCCGCCAACAGACTCACCTGCCGCCGCTCCCGCAAGTGTCGTGCTCTCAAAGTCTATGTTGGCAATGCCGGTTTGTATTCCAGCATTTTCCATATCGTCCCGATCAATGCCAAATGCCTGAGCGCCAGCGATCCTCATCGGAGTGCCATTCCCGTTTATATTTGTGTCACGGATAGAATGATTGCTTCCGCCATCATCCACGAGGCCGTAAGTGCCTCCATTTAGTTGGTCGTTCTCAATAGTTACTAGGTTTGAGAATCCTTGGCTCTGCCCAGATACTCGATCAGGGCCGTTGACTATCCAGAAGTTGATGGAGTTGGCCGGCCCTGAATTGTCGATAATGTCGCCATCGTAATGAGAAACCTCGCAACCGTCGTTAATCAGCCCGTACTTAAAAGCTCCAGTAAGACGAACTTCCCTGACCTCCATGTAAGAATATCCTTCACAAGAAAGCTCAAGTGCCGCAGCTGTACTTCCGGTTGCCGAGAACCCGGGCGAGGTTGTGATGGTGATGCCGCTTACGGTGACCTGACCGTAACCGGAAGTGTTCACAACGGGAGAACTGGTTCCGTTGTTTGAATATCTGAAGCACGAGGTTCCGAGCGGGAGATTGCACCAAAAAACACTGGCTGCGCGGTTGAAGCCGACTATGGCGAGGCTGTTTCCGAAGAGAATCTGAGCGCCGCTTATGAGAAAAGTCCCGCCAGGAACGTAGATGTAGCCCGTACCTCCGGAGGCGAGTGCAGCCTTTATGTCGCTATTGACCGCAGAGCTGCTGTCACTCACTGCAGAAGGATCAGCGCCATACCGCAATACATTCCCCGGCGGATAGAGGTAATTCGTCGGCGTCACCCCCGCTGCGATCTCCGCCGCCGTCTGCGGATAACTGGGCACCGGTACGCCCTGGACATACACCCCCTGCGCATTCATTGTCCCTGCGCCCTGTGCGCCGCCGGTCGCAGACCCCAGCACGACCCCACCAACGGTCGCCATCGTGATCGGCCCTTGGTAAATCTGGCTCAGGTCCGTATTGATCTTCCCGAACGCAAGCCACGCCGGATCGCCCGTTCCCGTCATGGAGGGTCCGGTCTGTGAACAGGTGACGCCAGTCGCGCAGTTCACCAACAGTTGGGCGTGCGCAACCGGGGCCAGCACGATCAGCGCCAGTAGTGTGAGCAACTTCCGCATGGTTATCCTTGAGTGACCGTGATGCCGCTGGCGACACAGGTAAAGTACGACTCCGAGTCTCCCGGAATGCTTGAGTACCCGCTGGCGGGCGGCGTCAATGTGCCATTGATGCTCACCGAGAACACGAGGCGCGTTAGCAGGTTCGGATCGAGCACGCCGGCAATCGCGCTCTGCACAATGGCCGTCATCTCAAGCAAGTTCATCGGCTGCCCGACGATGAGCTGATTGATATAGGCGGCGATGGCCGGTTGAATGAGCGAGGGGAACGAGGCGCCCCCAGTGAAGCTCGTAAGCGAGGTGTTCCAGGTCACCGTCATCGTCACGGTCTGAACGCCCGGGGTGACGTAGAGGACGGTGTAGGTGTCCGGGTAGTCGTTCACGCTCACCGTGACCGTGGTGCCGCCGCCGGATTTGCCCACGAGGTCGGTCGGGTCCGAGACCGCCTGCAAGATGGCGTTGGCGACCTGGTACTGATCCCCCGCCCCGCCCACGATGACCTTGATGCCGGGCGAGGCTTGCTGTACCGAAATGAGCCGCGGCGTGACCCCTGAGACCTGGCCGACGAGCGTCTTGATGAAGCGCGCCGTCGACACTGAAGCCGCAAGCCCCGCCTGCAGCACCCGCGCCCGATAGGACTGGAACGTCTCCGCCGCCGCAGCCGGGTTACCGGCACTTGGGTTCGTGACGTTCAACGTGATGCCGGGCGGAATCGAGGTCTTGCTCTGCGTCACGGTGTTCGCAGCCGGCGCGACGGTCTGCGAGGCATTGAGCGCCACTGCGGTAGCTGTCGCCGTGCCGCCCGATGAGATCGCGATGCTCGAGGTCAGCGCGTACGAGTACGTCCCATCCGAGAAAATCCAGCCCTGCGAGACGATAAATCCAGCCGTGGAGCCCGAGAACTGCAGCACCACACTCACGCTGCTCGGCTGGCCTTGCGGGACGCCCGCGACTTGTCCCAGCTGGATGAGTAGCGGCTCATTGGCCGCGTTCGGCGTCAGCGAATTGACGGTATCGACACGCGCCTGGTCGCAAAGCGCAATCGCCCCGACATCCGTGCTCGCGATGTCCTCGATCAGCGAGCCCGGCAGGTTCGCGGTATAGCCGGGATTGGTGAGCCCGACATTGCTCGTGAGCTGTAGCCTCAGGCTCGTCGGGTCCTGCGGCTGAAGCCCCTGCGCCGTGATGACGACGGGGAAGTTGTAGGAGTACGTCGCCACGGCTTAGGACGCGACCTGTACGGTAAGGCTTACGCCCTGATGAGTGATGACGTTCACGTTGTAGGTCGGCGTCGGGTTCTGAGGTGTCGAGGGCTGTTTACTGATGACGAGTGAGGCGAAGCTCGGCGCGAACTGCTGCTGAATAGCGGACATGTCCGAATCCGGCGCGACCTGCTGCATGATCGAGCCCTTGGCGTAGATGCCCCAGTCGGCGAAAAACGGGCTCTCGTTTTTGTTGAGCCGCAGCACCTGGCAGAGCGTGGTCAGCATGACGAGATCGTTGTTCCCATTGGCATCCGTTTCGACCTCGACCCACGATGTCGAATTTCCGCCCGCGGCATAGACGGGGTTCCCATTGGAGTCGAGCACGACGTTGCCGCTCGAGTCCGTTACCAGACTCAAGTTGATACGCCCGAAACTTCTCACGGCTAGACGACGGCGCCCGAATCGCCGGTGACGGGGCTAGAACTCACGACGTAAGTTCCAGCCTGGTGCTCGTGCGTGAGGAACGTCTTCCCCTGAATCGTCACGGTGCCAGAGGTGATCTCAAGCATGACCGACCCGTTGTAGCTCATCGTGATGCCGCCGTTGGCCACGTCCACCGTGAATAGGCCATTGGCCGACTCCAAGTGCATTGAGCTTGAGTCGACTGCGTTCCAATTCTTATTTCCCAGTGGCACCCATACCAGTGTCGACAAGTTGCCGCGTTGCGTAAGGTCCGCAGCTCCGCCGCCAAGACCTGTGATGCCGCCGAGGTAGGCGTCCGCAGTCGTCGCAAATCCCAAATCGTCGACTTGGATGGGCTCACGGCAATACTTTGAGGTCGCCACAGCCATTGTCATCTGCTGGATTTTGACTCCTGCGACGTCGAAGTTGACCGTCACAATGGACCCTGAGACCGCCGTGACATGGCCGGGCAAGCGAAGGCCAATCTTTGCGATCTCATCGGCCGCTTTGCCGCTCGCGAATGCCGAAAGCGTGCGGGCGAGCGGCTGTTTCTGTTGGTCGCTCATGTCGCGCTGATCGCTGTGGCACTGAACGTCGTCGCCCAGGAGTCCGCGTCAGGCTCGCGATACGACCCAAAATGGTGAATTTCATTCACGATGAAATCGCCACTGAACACGACCGAACTTCGCGCCGGCGCGTTCGGTACTGCGGCCGCGGGCGAGGTAATCGCGTACGGCAGCACGATCGCGGGCGAGCCATTGGCGCCCACGGGGAAGGCGATCCGGTTGCCGACGCTGATGTCCGCGCGCAGCACGGTCTTGAAGTTAATCTGTGCCGGCCCGATCCAGGTCGGCTGGCCGATCAGGTCCTCGAAGTTGAGCTGCACGCGTACCGCAGCCGGGCCGCCGTCGTTGTTCATCCCGTCGAACACGCTGATCTTGTCGCCGTTCCAAGCGATGTCGACGCCCGCGTAGTTCTTGAGGTACTGTGATCCGAGCCTAACCGTGATGCCCTTTAAGTACGCCGCGAACTGCCAGATGTTCTGGTAGTAGCCGGCTTCGTCATTCGCGAGCGTCAGGTTCGAGTCGATGTTGATCTCGGTCTTGAACCCAGGAAACGCCGCCGACAATGCCGCATCGATCGCCTCATCGAGCGAACTGCCAGCGGGCCACCAGAACGGTACGGGCAGGTCGAAGAGGCTCTGATTCAGGCCCGGGTTGACGATGAGGTCAATGGTCTGGTTCGTCCCCTGCCAGTTCCCGTACGCTTGGAACACGTTTCCATGGAGGATGATCCCGGCCTGGACGGGATTTGCGAGCGGCAGCCCTGGCGCCATCCCGGCCTTCAACAGGAAGTTGAGCCCGGCGAGATTCGACGCCTGCCCGATCATGTTCAGGCCAACACCCCAGATCTTGATCCGCTGACCGCCTTGAGAGAGTGCGAACGGATATGCCGGGAAGTCAAAGTCGATATGGAGTGCGCCAGGGTCTGTGGCTCCGTTCACGAAGCTCGTGAAGGTCGGCCCCGAACCGGTCGTGAAACCTTGATTGCCGTCAGGAACAATCGAGACTCCCGAATCGGGCTGCGATATCGTGATCGAGTAATAACGCACGGCGTTCCTCTACGCCGTCACGGCGTCACCTCGAGTTGCGCGGTGCCAGTGCGAAACACCAGCGTTGAGGTCTGAAAATACCCGCCGACGAGATTCACGTCCTGACTCACGTTTCCGGTGACGCCGTACCGGCCCGGATCCACCTGCAGCGAAAAAGTCAGCGTCGCGGCATCGACCGCGAGCGCCCGCCACGCCCCGTCGTAGCTCAATCCGGTGCCCGAGACATCGACATTGGCTACTGACCCCACCGGCACGTTGTGCGGCGCCTGCAGGCTCGCCGTCGCGGTCCAATTGGCCCAGGTGAGCACGCCCTGGATCTTGGCGCCGGAGCCCACCATGGGACGCGTCAGGATGCGATTGCCCGATAGGTCATAGACGTTCACGTACCAGCGCTGCCCGAAAATGTTCCAGGTCGTCGTGACGTTGTACTGGACACTATCGAGCGTCGCCTGAAACTGAAAGGGCGGCGTCGCCGTCGAGGACGGCTGGAAATCGACGTAGGTCGTCACTGAATCGAGGGCGCGAGGCCCGAGGTCAGGAGCGAGGCGGGATTGCCGACCTGAAGGCCGTAGCCCGACCAGGTCGGCGTGCCGGAGATCTTCGAGCCATTGGCGAGCTGGCGCATGAGGCCATTTAACGCCTGCGCCGCCGCCGCCTTGCTCACGAGCGGCTGGATGAAGTCGAGCCGCCAGGACACCTGCTGCTGCGTGTCATCATCCCCGCTCGCATCGGCGAAGGAGGTGAGGAGGCAGTCCGAGTAGATGTAGGACGGCGTGATGACGGTATAGGTGCCACCCGAGAGCGAGTGCTGCTGCAGCGTCTTCTGCAGCGCCGTCATGGTCGCGAGTTTCACCGCAAAGCCCCAATTCCCTTTGGCTGGCACCCGCATCAGCATCGAGACAGCGAGCGGCTGCGCAATGATGGCGTTCGCTGCCACCGCCTGATTCGCGAACGGGTACATGCCGACCTGGTTCTCGGCAAGCGTCGCGCCGGGGAGCACGATGTAGTTCGCAAAGACGTTGTCCAAGTCGATCGGGTTGCCGCCGGAGAGCAACGTGTCCAGGAAATTCGCGCCTTCGGTGATGGCGATGATCGGAAGCGCGCCGCCCATGGCGGTCGCGATACCGCGGGTGAGCACGATGGGCGAAGCCTGGAGCGTAAGTTGCCCCAGGATCTGGGCGGCGCCGATACTCACTGCGGTACCCCGGCGAGCCCAGCGGCGGAGAGCACGGCGTTGGCGCCTGACTTGTGGCGTGCCGTTACCACGATGCCGGAGTCGGGCGTGATGACGGTGACGGCGGCCTTGCCGATCATGCCTCGGCTATAGGGGTTATAACCTACTTCGTGCCGGATCATGGCCTGCATAAGACTTGCCAGCACCTTCGGATCGCTCAGGTCCAATCGAGAGGATGCAGAGACGCCGACCCGGCGCACCATATCTCGAATATATGCCGCAGTGTCGTTTTCTGATGGCGGCGCGTATTTCGAGATGATTCCCGAGAGAGTGTTATTTCCTCGCGACCCATACAACTCAAGCTGTCGTCCGAGCGCCGTCAATCCCTCTTGTGGCGTCCTGAATGCGGCAAAACCATTTCCCACAAGCATCGCTCCGGGCTGGCCGGCGTAACGAAGATCGCCAGGATTGTTCAGGCGAACGCCTGCGGGCCTGCCGATTCCATGGATGAAGCGATCGAACTTGTCTCTTGCGGCGGCACCCAATGCTCCAGGATTCGCCAGGGGAGAGCTCACGGGAGAGGTCGACCAGTGATACCCGCCTTCGATATCCTTGATGGCATTCGCGAGATGATGCAGCCCTTTGGCAATCGTCCCGGTATCCGAAACGAGGTTCGCAACCGCCGCCTGGAACTTCTGCGAGGTCAGTTCCACAGAGAATTTGTTCAGCCAGTCCGCGAGCTTGTCGACGCCTTGCTTCAGGATCGGTCCCGACATGAGGCGGGAGAGGAACCCGGAGAATGCCGCCGAGAGTTTGGTCAGCGGCCCGGCGAGCGGCTCGAGCCCGACGACGAAGGTCTTGAAGATCTCCGAGCGCGCCCGCTCCATCTGGGTCGTGAATTCCTGCCATTTGCCCGCGACGCCAGGCGGCAGCCCCAAGCCGGTGCGGTCGCCCTGCTCCGCGCGCAGTTGCTTGTAGAACTCGCTGGCCGGCGTGCGCTGCAGCCGCATCAGCGTCTCGAGCCCGCCGAACGGCCCCAGCCCATACGCCTGCGACATGAGGCCGAGCTCGCCGCGGGGCGTCGACAATGCCAAGCGCCGCATGGCCTTGAGCATCGCGAGCGAGACCTGCTCCGTGCTGCCGTTCGGGTTCACGCCCATGGCGTAGAGCGGCCCCTGCAGCGCCGGGTTCGAAACCGCCTGGTTGATCGAGGACAGGAACGAGACCGGGTCGACGAACCGCGACATGTTGATGTCGAAGCTGCGCATGCCACCGATCGACATCCCGAGGCCCTTGGACTGGCGGCGGTATCCCGCGACATCGCCCGCCATGTGCGTCAAGCCCCAGAGCGAGCCGCCGACGAGACCGCCGGCGAAGATCGTGCCCCACTTCAAGAGCTGCTGCGTGATCCTCATCGTGTTGCCGAGGATGGCGCCTGAGAAGCCAGCGATGCTGCGCCAGCCCGATTCGACCTGACGGAGCTTCGTCGGATTGCCCATCCCGAGTTCCTTCATGGACTGATTCTGGGCAAGGATGGCGGCCGTGGACTGGCGAAATTCCTTGTTGACTTTCTGCCAGACGCCGGGACTCTTTTCGAGCCGGTCTTCGTACAGCGCGAAGAGCTCGGCGAAACGGCGAAACTGCGCATCGTCGATTGGAATTTCGACGACCGGCATCCGCAGAGCCATATCAAATCCCCCTGCTCGCCGCAGCCTTCAACACGTACCGATTGCGAAACTCCTCCGCATACGTCCACGAGAAGTCCCGCTGAAACGCCTTCATGACTTCGCCGAACTGCTCTCCGGTTGCGACCCACTCAAGTATTTGTCCCACCAGGCCGCCGCCGTCACGCCAGAATTCTCGTCGGGCGTCAATGTCGGCAAGGAAGACTGGAAGGCTGTAGCACTCGAGTACGTGACGTGCGCACCGATTCGACCGGAGCATAGCTGGAGGAAGGTCTTCAGATTCTGGCGTGGAAAGCCATGCGAGCTGCAGCAAAAAAAAACCGCAGCAGCCTGCACTTCCCGCGCTTCCTGCGACGATAGGATGTCCCGCGCGACGCAATCTTCGAGCGGCACCATCTCCCATTTCTGGGCGGTGGGCGCGAAGACGTTCGTGAGGCGGCGGATTTCCCCGAGCAGTCCGCGCTCGACGCCGATGCGCTTCTCGATCGGATCGTCCTTCCACATGCCGATCCGCTCACAGACATCCTTGAGGATCAAGTCCGCGTTTCGGATGCCGCCGCTTCGGATGAGCCCGTCCGCGTCGAGCTGCGCGTACGTCATGGTGAGCGGACGGTGATACGCGATGAAGGTCTCTTCCGCGATCGGCGTGGAGTGCGCGAAGAGGACGAGGCCGTCGTCGCGCTCTAGCGGATGCACCAAGCACAACTTTCGATCTATGCGCACGCCAACTCCGTCTTATCGTTCGTTTTGATGCCCATTGGTTGCATGCCTTATGTCAGGGCCACAGGCTCGCGTTGATCGGGTAGCGACCGCGCAACGTCACGAAAATGTCCGGCTCCTCGCCGTTGAACGACATCTCGCGCCAGTCCGCTATGGCGACCTGGTCCATGTCAAAGGGCGGCAGCACGGTGGAGTCCGGCCGGACCGTGATGTCGCCCAGGATGGAGTTCGTATCCATCTGCGTCTTGTAGAGCGCGGCCAGGCCCTGGGACTTGATGAGGTTGATGGTCACCATGCCGATGAGATAGACCTGCGGCGAGGGCACCACACTCACCGCGACCGGCAAATGCTTGGTTACGTCGCCCTCGAGCGAGAGGCGCGCCATCTGCTTGCCTAAGAATGACGGGGTGACGTTGAGCGAGGGAAAGCCCGGGATCGTGACGCTCGTGTTGAGGAGGTTCAGCGTTCCCGGCGAAATGTTGGGGTTTGGCATGATCTATTCCTCAGCCGGCCACGTAATTCTGGACGAGCACATTGATTATCAGGTGCTTGAAGAGCTGCGGCGCCCAGAACGCGATGGTGAGGCCGCCGTAAGTGTTGTCTTGGTACTGCGCGGGATTCGCCGCGATGTAGTCC
>Ga0134128_10001893_pt1 | contig 26439 bp, 19 predicted proteins | sample KB31754_FD_96462 | JGI IMG/M metagenome (GOLD analysis project Ga0134128, IMG submission 96462) | Terrestrial soil microbial communities with excess Nitrogen fertilizer from Kellogg Biological Station, Michigan, USA - KB3-175-4 | ecosystem: Environmental > Terrestrial > Soil > Unclassified ...
AGCGCCACGGGCTCGGTTCGGACGGAGACGGTGGCGCTGCTGACGCCGGAAGAGATCGACAAGGCGGTCAAGCACAAGATCAACTATCGGCCTCCCGGCCGATAACACGCCGCGAGCGCGCGGGAACGCTCGCCTCAGCCGTCGAGGTGAGCGTTCCACTTCGCCGGATCGCCTGCCGGCGATCACGCGCCCAACGCCCGTTACTTCGAGGCGGCGCTGCCGCTCGAAGGGGCTGCCGTTGTGGCCGCAGGCGCCGCAGCCGTGTCGGGCGCCGGCGCGGCCGCAGAGGGAAATGTGCCGGTGTCGAGTATCTCCCATTCCGCGTGAGCCGCGGTGGTCGCGCAAAAACCGAACAGCAAGGCTACCGCGAGCAGCATTCTCATGATGAGCCTCCTTGCACGAAGGTGACCTTGACTCTACCCGGCGGGCACCGCGGCTATTCGTGAGCGCGATCACATCCAACGCCGGGAGCCGCTCGCGCCGCGCCTGCTCGGCACACCGCCGTACCGGGTTTTCTCCGGCCGGCTCAGTGAGTCAGGGGATGGCGCAGCCCTCGCGCCGGACGCAGCATCGGCTCCTGAGCTGGCTGGCCGTCGCTGCCTGGGTTCGGGCGATGGGCGAACCGGTGAGGAGGGTGTTTCATCTCACGGTTTCATCGGGAGGTAAGCGCAAATGGCTAGGATCACGACAAAGGGTTGGCTGGTCACGAGCGTGGCGCTGTTCCCGCTTGTGGCTTCGGGATGCGTGTGGAAGAGCGACTATGACGCGCTGCAGTCCCAGAACCAGCAGCTTCAAACGCAGAACCAGCAGCTCCAGGCGCAGAATCAAGAGTTGCAGACGCATGTCGGTCGGTTGCAGCACGCGATGGCCTACACGGTGAACAGCGACCTGCTGTTCAAGTCGGGCAGCTGGGAGATGACCGATCGCGGCAAGGAGATCATCGCCAGGATGTCTCGGAAGCTCGCGCCAACCCAGAAGGACAAGCTGATGGTGGCCGGCTACACGGACAACGCGCCGATCGGCCCGCGGCTCAAGAAGTCGGGCGTGACCACGAACGAAGAGCTGTCGCAGAAGCGCGCCGACGCGGTCATGCAGTACCTGATTACTCAAGGCGTGCGGCCGGAAATGGTCGCCGCGAAGGGCTTCGGCGAGGCCGATCCGGTCGCCCCGAACGACTCGGCCAAGGGCAGGGCGCAGAACCGTCGCGTGGTGCTGAGCGTGCTGCAGGAAACGGCGTCGCAGGGCAGCTCCGTCCCGTCACAGTGAACATCCGCGGCCAAGCTTGCCCTCCCAGTGAGGGGAAGGGGATGCTCGTGCCGTGCGATCAGCGCAGCTTGATCGGCGGCACGAGGAGCGCAGCGGAGAGGCGGTCAGATCAGCGGCGGCGGAACACGGCGCCGTAGTGGTAGGGGGAGACCTCGACCAGCTTTGACAGCGCGAAGCCAGCGGGCTCGACAGCTTCGATTGTCCCCGCTGGCGTCATCCGCAATTCCGTGGCTGGACCTCTCGGCTCGCCGAGCACCGTCGTTGCCTCGCGCGGCATGGCGTGCCAGTTCACGATGGTGAAGAACCCCGCAGGATCGAGGCTGTCGCGAACGGCGCTCGCGAGCCGCGGCCTGTCCGGCACGCCGTGGAACGCGTTGGCCATGAACACAAAATCGACCGGCTCGGGCGAGAGCCTCGCGATGTCGAACGCGTCGCCCTCGATGAACCGGCAATTGGCGATGCCGCTCTCGGCGAGGCGCTTGCGGGTGGTCTCGATGAGGCGCGCGTCGATGTCGATGGCGAAAACCCGGCGCGCCAGCCGGGCGATTTGCAGGGTGAACCAACCGTCGCCCGAGCAGAGATCGGCGACGATCATGCCCGGCCTCATGCCGACCTGATCCAGTACGCGCGCGGGCTCCGGCCAGAGGGCTTCCCACCAGCCGGGATCGGGCATGTCTGTGCTCTCGAAAAAACCCGAGAACGTCATAGCTCGTTCATGCTCAGCGCAGCTCGATCGGCGGCATGAGGAGCGTGCCGGAGACGCGGCCGGAATCGACGCGCTCGAGCGCGGGGGCGAAGAGGGCGAGAACGCGGTCGAGCGCGGCGAGGCGCGTGGCTGCGGCGTCGCTGGAAGCGCCCCGGCCCAAGAGACGCGCGATGATCGCCGCCGGGCTCTCGCTGGGCTTCGGGAAGGTCTTCAGGGTGACGTCGCTCTCGGCGGGGATGCCGGCCGCCTGCTTTGCGAGCTCGAGCGCGGCGTGGAAGCCGCCCAGCACATCGACGAGGCCGTTGTCGTGCGCCTCGTCTCCGGTCCAGACGCGGCCCTTGGCGATCTTCTCGACGGCGTCGGCGCTGAGCTTGCGGCCTTGTGCCACGCGATCCTTGAAGACGCCGTAGACATAGTCGAGCGACTGCTCGAAGCGCTGATGCTCCGCGGGCGTGAAATCCTCGACCACGCTGTCGATCGCGGCATTGCGGCCGATCTGCGCGCCGTCCCAGGTGATGCCGAGCTTCTCAGAGAGGCCGTCGATCAGCACCTTGCCGCCGAGCACGCCGATCGAGCCGGTGAGCGTCGCGGGCTCGGCGACGATCTTGTTGGCGCCGGCGGCGATGTAGTAGCCACCGGAGCCCGCGACATTGCCCATGCTGACGATGATCGGCTTGCCCGCCTGGCGAGCGCGTTGCACCTCGCGCCAGATGGTCTCCGATGCGGTGGCGGAGCCGCCGGGGCTGTCGATGCGGAAGAGGATGGCGCGCACGGCGGCGTCGGCAGAGGCGGCGCGGAAGGCGCGAGCGAGCGTAGCGGCGCCGAGCAGCTCGGATCCGGAGAGCGGGTTCGCGCTGCTGCTGCCGCTGGTGATGAGGCCGGTGCCGTAGATGACGGCGATGGTGGGACCGCTTTCATGCGGTCTTCCGGCATCGTCGAGATAGCGCCTCAGCGAGACAAGGGCGGCGTTGTCGCCGGCGCGTACGCGCGCCGCCGCGACCGCGTCGTCGCGATAGCCCTGATGGTCGATGAGATGGGCGTCGAGCGCCTGCTGCGGCGTGAACGGTCCCTCATCGATGAGCTCGCGCACGCGAGCGGGATCGAGCTTCCGGCCGGCAGCGATGCCGCCCACCACCTGATCGTAGACGGAATGGAGCAGCGATTGCGTTTCCTCGCGCTGCGCCGGCGTCATCTGCGTCTCGGTGATCGTGTTGGCGGCAGTCTTGAACTCCTCGCGATGGTCGATGCGGGGTGCCACGCCGATCTTGTCGAGCAGCCCGCGGAAGAAGGGCATCTCGGCGCGCAGACCCACGAGGCCGACCGAGCCCACAGGCTGGAGCCAGATCTGGTCGAAGGCGGTGGCAAGATAATAGCCGCGCAGGCCCGAGCCGAGCTCGCCGAAGCTGGTGGCATAGGCGAAAGCGAATTTGCCGGTCGAGCGGAAGCGGGCGATGGCGTCGCGCAGCTCCTGCACCTGGGCGGTGCCGAGCGAGCCGTCGCCGACCCGCGCGACAATCCCCTTGATGTGGGAATCGGTGCTGGCGCGCTCGATACCGTCGAGCACGTCGCCGAAGCTGGTGTGCTCGCCGAGCACCAGCCGCTCGACGCCGTCCTGGGGCGCACCTTCGGGGAGGGGACGGGTCAGGTCGAGCGTCAGCACGTCGCGCTCGGCGAGCGGCTCCGCGCCCGGCTTCAGCAGCAGCCAGGCGGCAATGCCGGCGACGATCACGGCGAAGACCAGAACGCCGATCGTGGCGAAGAAGCCGAGAATGACGCGGCGCATGAAGGGGCTCCGGTTCGTGAAGGGACTTCGGCTAACGGTCGAGGCGGTGGTAGTCGCGGTTCGGCATCATGTCGAGGGCGTAGGCCATGCGGTTCGACAGGTTGAAGAAGGCGACCGTCTCGGCGAGGTCGAAGCAGTCCTCCTCGCTGAGCCCCAGCTCACGAAGCGTCGCGCGGTCTGCCTCGCCGACATCGTGCGGGGTCAGGGTCAACTTCCAGGCAAAATCGAGCATGGCGCGCTGGCGCCGATCGAGCTTCGCGACGCGATAGTTGAAGACCATCATCTCGCCGAGCTCGGGATCGCCCGAGAGCCGCCGCACCGCCTGGCCGTGAGCGACGAGGCAGTAGTAGCAGCGATTGGCGGAGGAGACGACGACCGCGACCATCTCGCGTTCGAGCTTGCTGAGCCCCGAGGGCGCCAGCATCAGCTCGTTATACATCGCCATGAAGTTGCGGAGCTTCTGCGGACGGAGGCTGTAGGCCTGCAGCACGTTCGGGACGAAGCCCAGCTTCTCGACACATTTGTCGTAGACCGCCTTCAGATCGTCATCGAGCTTGGCCGGGTCGGCGATGGGAAGCGCCGAGACGTGATCGGGCTGAGGCATGGGTCCTCCCTGGGCTCCAAGGCGGCGCTCAGCCGCGCAGCGCGCGCTGACGCAGCAGGTGATCGGCGAGCACGATCGCCATCATCGCCTCGCCGACCGGCACGGCGCGGATGCCGACGCAGGGGTCGTGCCTGCCCTTGGTGCTGATCTCGACCTCCTTGCCGTGGATGTCGACGGTGCGGCGCGGCGTCAGGATCGAGCTGGTCGGCTTGACGGCGAAGCGGAGGACGATGTCCTGACCGGTCGAGATGCCGCCGAGCACGCCACCTGCCTGATTCGAGAGGAAGTGGACCTCATCCCCCGCCATGCGCATCTCATCGGCGTTATCCTCGCCGGAGAGCTCGGCGGCAGCGAAGCCCGCGCCGATCTCCACACCCTTGACCGCGTTGATGCTCATCATCGCCTTGGCGAGATCGGCGTCGAGCTTGTCGTAGATGGGATCGCCGAGGCCGGCGGGAACGCCGCTCGCCACCACCTCGATGATGGCGCCGGCCGAGGAGCCGCGCTTCCTCACCTCGTCGAGGAAGCCTTCCCAGACCTGCACCGATTGGCGGTCGGGCGACCAGAAGGGATTGTCGTCGACCGCGTCCCAATCCCAGCGCGCGCGGTCGACGCGGTGGGGGCCCACCTGGATCAGCGCGCCACGGATGGTGACACCGGATCCCAGGATCTGGCGCGCGACCGCGCCGGCGGCGACGCGGGACGCGGTCTCGCGCGCCGAGGCGCGGCCGCCGCCGCGATGGTCGCGGATGCCGTATTTCTTCCAATAGGCGTAGTCGGCATGGCCGGGGCGGAAGCGGTCCTTGATCGTCTCGTAATCCTTGGAGCGCGCATCCTCGTTCTCGATCATCAGCGAAATCGGCGTGCCGGTGGTGCGCCCCTCGAAGACGCCGGAAAGGATGCGGACGCGGTCGCTCTCGCGCCGCTGGGTCGCAAAGCGCGACTGGCCGGGGCGCCGCCGGTCGAGCCAGTGCTGGATGTCGCTCTCGGCGAGCTCGATCAGCGGCGGCGTGCCGTCGACCACGCAGCCGATGGCCGGCCCATGGCTTTCACCCCAGGTGGTGAAGCGGAAGAGGCTGCCGAAGCTGTTGCCGGCCACGGCCCCTACACCACGGATATGTCGGGCGCGTCGACCGCTTTCATGCCGACGACGTGGTAGCCGCAATCGACGTGATGCACCTCGCCGGTGACGCCCGAGCCCAGATCGCTCAAGAGGTAGAGGCCGGCGCCGCCCACATCCTCAATGGTGACGTTGCGCTTCAGCGGCGAGTTGTATTGATTCCATTTCAGTATGTAGGAGAAGTCGCCGATGCCGGAGGCGGCAAGCGTCTTGATCGGGCCGGCCGAGATGGCGTTCACCCGGATGTTCTGGCCGCCGAGATCGACGGCGAGATACTGCACGCTGGCTTCGAGCGCCGCCTTGGAGATGCCCATGAGGTTGTAGTGCGGCATGACGCGTTCGGCGCCGAGATAAGTGAGCGTCAGCAGCGAGCCGCCCTCCTTCATCAGCGGCGCGGCGCGGCGCGCGAGATCGGTGAACGAGTAGCAGGAGATCTCGAGGCTCCGGAGGAAATTCTCGCGCTTGGTATCGACATAGCGGCCCCTGAGCTCGCTCGGATCGGCGAAGCCGATGGCGTGGACGGCGAAGTCGAGCCGCCCCCAGCGCTCGTCGATGGCGGCAAAGAGGCCATCGAGGCTCTCTTCGTTGGCGACATCGCAATCGCGCACGAAGTCGCTGCCGACCTTCTCGGCGAGCGGCCGCACGCGCTTGCCATAGGCATCGCCCTGATACGTGAAAGCGAGTTCCGCGCCATGCGCCGCGACCAGCTTGGCGATGCCCCAGGCGAGCGAGCGCTCATTGGCAACGCCCATGATCAAGCCGCGCTTTCCTTGCATGAGCGCCTTGGATTCCGTCATGCGCCTCAAACCCTCCGACCCCAACATAGCTCACAAGCGGGCGATCCTACACGATGGGCAAGGGGCCCGGAAGGAGCCGGCCTGTGGCGGGCGAGGGTGAGGCTCCGGCCGGCCGCCGGGTGCGTGAAACACGCGGCCAATGTTTCACGGGAAACAGCGCGACCTTCCCCAGGGGAAGATGCGTTCCCCGGGGGAAGACCCGTTCCCCAGGGGAGCGGGCGCCCGGCAGGCCGGTCAGTTCCGCGACGAGTTGCCGGAAAGCGCGGGGGCCGCTTGCGATCGATCCCCCTCCTTGATGATGACCGAGATCGCGGCCGCCTCACCGACATTTGCCTTGTCGGACGTCGCAAACTGATGGGTGCGACGCTCGACACTCTCGCCGGCACCCGGGGGGACCTGGCTATATTTCGCCACGATGGCCGCGGAGCGCTGCGAGGGGCCGCTACCGGCAGCCTCGACGAACGGTGCTTCCAGCTCGAAAATCGCAATACTGCTCTGGCTGGCGACGCAGCGCACCGGCGCAAACAGGGCATGCGCCACACCTGCCGAGCTGCCGTGGCGCTGAGCCGGGCGCCATTCGCCGATGAAAATCGACTCGTAGGTCTTCGGATTCTGTCGATCATGCATAAGGACGTAATCCCAGCGGCGAACGGTCATCGGCGTTTCCTCGAGATCACCCGCCGCATCGGCCAGGGCGTTCCGCGCCTGCTCCGTCGCATCGCGGAGCAGCGTGCGGACAGGAACTTGCAGGTAGAGTCTCTCGCAACCCCGGTCGAAATCGTGAGCGCGGGCCAAGGCGAACTCGGTCGGGGCCACCTTGATCGTCTCTTTGATGAGCAATTTGCCGCTCGCGCTCTCCTGCTTGCCGCAGCCGAGCAACGGCAGCGCAGCGCAGAGGGCCGCTGCGGCGAGGGTGGGGAGGGGGCGGATTGGCGTCCGCCGGTGCATTGCTCCGGAGACCTGCAGCATTCCACACCTCCCTGCGCCCGACCCCGCGGCAAGACGTGGGATCAGGCTCGGAAGCTCCGACAGCGATTGCGATCCGGAACCAGCCTGAGACGGCGCGCGTAAGCTCCCCGAAATCGGGCGGCAGATCGGCCTAGGGCCGATCATCCCTCAGCAGGGAGTGAGCAGGAGCGAGCCGGAAGCGGATGCCGAGCCATTCAGTGGGCGCAGACAGTGCCCATAGGGGATCACGATGGGCTGCGGCTGCGCGACGGAGTGGTTCGTGGTCGCGAGATGGTTCGGGGTGTCGAGATTCAGGGCGAGCTCCCTGCCGAGCGCCGCTCCGGCCGCGACGCCAAGTCCGGTCATGGCCAGAGCCCCGCTTCCGGCACCGAACTGGGCGCCGAGATATCCGCCGAGTGCGCCGCCTGCGAGCGCACCGACCGCCTCGGCTGCGCTGCCGTTCGCCGGCCAAGTGGAAGGCGGCTCGGTTATCTGGACGCAGCCCCCGAGCATCGTCACTGCCGCGCACAGCGCTAGGGCATGAAGCCACCTGACCACGATCAGCCTCCTTGTGCCGGCTCATCAGGAGCCTCTCGGATCGGTATAGACGAAGAAAGCAACCGAGGCGCGTTGAAGAAGCCGGTGAGTACTTCAACCTGGAGCAGGGGGCTTGTGGCCCGTGCGCCTAACGTGCAGAACTATGGACGAAGCGCCCAAAAAGCCGCGTCCAAAAGGTATCGCTATGTCCGAGGAAACCGTGATCGCCGAGGCCGCAAGGGCATCGTTCGAGCGTCTCATGGATGCTGCACCTGTCATGATCTGGGTCTCCGGCGTCGACAAGCTCTGCACGTGGTTTAACAAGCCGTGGCTCGAGTTCACGGGACGGACCATGGCACAGGAACTCGGGAACGGTTGGGCTGAAGGGGTACACCCTGACGATTACGCGCGTTGTCTCGACATCTATAATTCACATTTCGAGCGTCGAATTCCTTTCAACATGGAATATCGGCTGCGGCGCGCGGACGGCGAGTATCGATGGATACTCGACACCGGTGTGCCTCGGCTCGAGATGAGCGCCGCCTTTCAAGGGTATATCGGCTCCTGCATCGACATCGGCGCCCTCAAGCAGGTGGAGTTCGGTCTCAAAGATACCCTCATAAACCGCGACATTGCGCTGAACGCCGCGACCCGTATCGCCGCAAGCGTCGCGCACGAGGCACAGAATCTGATCTCTGCCCTGCAGGCCGCTCTGTGGTTCATCCGCAAGGACATAAACGATCCGAGCGCGGTGCTGAAGCGAGTGGACGAAGCACAAAAAACGGCGGGCCAAGCCAGTGAGATCATCGAACAGCTGCTTGACACCGTGCGTCACCAGCCCAAGCCGGAATCGATTAGTGTCAACCAGATCATCGCAGATACGACAGCGATCCTGCAGGGAGCCGCAGGAGAGCGCGTCATCCTCGAAATGAATCTCGCGGCTCGGCCGGATGAAGTGATTGTCAATCGCTCGCATCTTCAAGCCGCCGTATTGAATCTGGTTGCGAATGCGCGGGACGCAATGCCGGAGGGCGGAACCGCGACGATCGAGACGAGGAACGTCACGGTCCGCCCTGAATCGATCGACGAGCGCGACTTGATACCCGGTCGCTACGTCATGCTGGCGGTGCGCGACACCGGCCATGGCATGAGCGACGACGTCAAGCGACGCGCGTTCGAGCCGCTCTTCACCACGAAAGAGGCGGGCCGGGGAACGGGCCTGGGCCTCCCGCAAGTCCGCGCTTGCGCGGTGCAGGCCGGTGGAACGGTGCGCATCGAGAGCGAACCGTCCAAAGGCACCGCAGTCCGCGTTTACCTGCCGCAAATCGCCGGCACGCTCTAGCCTCGCAATGGCCTGGAGATTGCCGAAGGCGAGTGAGATTGGACCAACGTGCTCGCGCTGGCCGGCGGGCCATCGGGCATCGAGGCGGCAACATTCTATCCGAGTCTCCTGCACCGCCTTACCGGCTCTTTACGAGCCAGGCGTAAGCCTCAGGATCTTCTCAAGCCGAGGGTACAAAGATGGATTTCGCACAAGAGCAAGTGAGCGTGCGCGCGTACGAGCTTTGGGAGAAGGAAGGTCGTCCACACGGGCGCGATCAGGCGCATTGGTTCGAGGCGGAGCGGCAGATGCAAGTTCTGACGCCCGACGAGGATGCCATGGCGCGTTCCCGCAGGCGCACGGCCCGAAAGCGTTGAAGCGCATTCCGGAAAGTTAGAACGATCTTCCGATCCCCGCGAAAGAGTATGTGAGGAAATCGCACGGGGGCGAACAACCGACTGCATTGCAGATCCGCCTTGCGTCCTTCGACAAGCTCAGGATGAGGTGAGTTCGTTGTGGCACAGGAAGTGGCACAGAAATTTACCCCATCCTGAGCGCGAGCGAAGCGCGCAGTCGCAGGACGCACAACGCTCCGTCCCACCGTTTTCGTCCGCCTGACGCGATTGTTCGAGCGGCGTGCAACCGTCGCGCAAGCAACAGGTTCCGTTTCCGCGCGAGTCGCGAGATCGGCGCGTCGCGCGGGAGATTCTTTGAGATGTGTGGTCACCGGAACGGTGTATGATGGCGGCAAGGATCGATGCTGGCCACGGGACCAGTTCGTCAGGGGGCTCGCCATGCGGATCGTTCGCCAGGCAGGCGATGCGATCGGGAATGCGCCGCTGGCGGCAGCACGCGCTTCCGGCTTTTCGCGTGTCGCAGCCGCATCCCTTTTGCAGCGCGGGGCACGACGACTCAGCAGCTTGAGGTGGGCGTTGCCGCCGCGCTCCGAGGTGGCGAAAGCCCTGGGCGTAGGCGTCGCCTACTATGTTGGGGCCGAACTCGCGTTCTGGGTCGGCACACTGACCTACTTCTTCGCCCCGCTTTGGCCGCCCAACATGATCCTGCTGTGCGCGCTGCTCATGGCGCCCTACCGCAGCTGGTGGCTCTACATCGCCGCGGTATTGCCGGCGCATATCGCGGCGGAGACCCGGGTGGGCATGCAGGCGCTGCCTTTGCTCGGCGCCTTCATATGCAATGTCGCGCTGGCGCTCTCTTCGGCGGCCGGGCTGCGTCGCCTGTCCGCGGGGCCGCCATGGCTCGATGGCCTGGCGAAGGCCTGGACTTTCATCCTGGTGGTTGCCATCGGTGCGCCGGCTCTGGTTGCATCCGGGGTGGCCGCGCTGGGGTGGCTCAGCCGTGGTACCCTCGGCGGTACCGAATTCGCCATGCGGTGGGGAGTTGCGAACCTTCTCGGCGGTGTCGCGCTGGCGCCAATATTCGTCACCTGGATCGGGGAGGGGCGCGCATGGCTGAGAGGGATCTCGGCGTGGCGTGCGCTGGAGGCTAGCTGCCTCACCCTTTCTTTGCTCGCAAGCGCCTATATCGGTTTCCCGGCCGCGGCGGCCGAGTATCCTGTTCTGGCGTGCGTGCCGATCCCGCTGATGCTTTGGGCCGCTGTCCGTTTCGGACCCCGCGGGGCCAGCGGCGCCATTCTGCTGGTCTCGATGATGGCGCTTGCCGGCGCCATCGAGGGGCGTGCGCCCTTCGCCGCTGCCCCGGCGGATCACACCGTCCTCTCGCTGCAGATGTTCCTGGCGGTTCTCTCGGCGCCTTTTCTGGTGCTGGCGGCAGTCGTCGTGGAAAGGCGGCAGGCGGTGACCCACGCGACGCTCGCCAAAGAAGAACTGCAGTCGATCCTGGACAACACGCCAGCCTGCATTTACGTGAAGGATCTTCGAGGCCGCTTCATCTTCGCAAATCGCAGCGCGCGTGCATTGCTGCCGCGCGAACTTGTCGGCCGCACCACCGATGAGCTCTTCCCGCCCGACTTCGCCGCGTCATGGTCGGCTGACGATGCATCGGTCGTCGACAGCGGCATCCCCCTGACCAGGGAGCATGCCTTCGACCTCGGCGCGGGCATCCGCCTCTATCTTGTGACCAAGTTCGTCCTCCGTGAGCCCGGCGAGGAGGCCTATGCCGTCTGCGCCATTGCGACCGATATCACGGAATTCAGGCGGGCGCAGTACGAGGTGCAGGATCTCAGCGCGCATCTTCTTAGTGCGCAGGATGAAGAGCGGCGGCGTATTGCAAGGGAACTCCATGACGGCACGGGCCAAGGCCTCGTGGCCGTCATTCTCAATCTGCGCCGGCTCCTGGGCAGTGGTACGGTCGACGACAACGCGCGCGCCATCACCGAGGAATCGATCGCGCTCTTGGGCGAGATGCAGTCCGAGATCCGCACTCTTTCTCATCTATTGCATCCGCCGCTGCTCGATGACGCCGGATTGGCGCCCGCGCTGACCTGGTATGTCGAGGGGTTCGCAAAGCGCAGCGGGATCGATGCCAAATTGCAGCTGCCCGCGGACATCGGGATCACCGAGAAGGACGTTGCGACGGCGCTTTTCCGCATCGTGCAGGAAAGTCTGACCAACGTGCATCGCCATTCCGGCAGCAGGACTGCGGACATCCGTCTCGAGCGCACGTGCGCGGCAATGGTGCTCACGATCTCGGATACCGGGCGCGGCATGGCGAGCGAGGCCTCCGACGGCGAAGGCGATCAGATCCGCTCGTTAGGGGTGGGCATCGCGGGAATGAGGGCCCGTGTCAAACAGCTCGGCGGGACGCTCGATATCCGTTCGGGTCCCGGCGGCACGACAGTAACCTCAATCGTGCCGCACGCTGGTCAGGAGATTGCCCGGCATGCCGTATAGCATCGCCGGCTAAAGCCGAGCCGGGGGCTCCGACGGGAAGTAAGTCGCATCGACTTCAAGGAGCGCCTGGATGGCGGGCACAAGCTGATCGGCTGCCTTGCTCTTTGAGATGCAGGCGCGAGCGCCGACTTCGATCGCGGCCGACCCGAGAACCTGGCTATCCGCAGAGACGATCACAATGCCGATGGGCGGTGCGATCTTGCAAATGCGTCGGGCGGCCTCGAGTCCATTCATCAGCGGCATATGGACGTCCAAGACGACCACATCCGGGCGCAACTCATCGCAGAGTTGAATGGCCTCCTCGCCATTCTTGGCTTCGCCGCAGACCTGCCAATCCTCCTGGGTCTCGACAAGCCGCCGAAGTTCGCGACGGACCAGTGCATGGTCGTCGGCCAACACGACAGTAACCGTCACAGTGCCTCCACATGGGCGCCGCTGCCGCTGGTCAAAAGTTATACACGAGGAGAAGAGCCCGAGCCACGTCGTTTGACGGTCACGGCGGCCTCTTCGCGGGTGGCAGGAGAAACGTCAGGCGCTAGCGAAACATTATTGAACCCGCGCCAGCGATGCTACCGCAAGTATAGCGAACACACGTGGGTAAGGCGGGCTTGGCGTTTTCGCGGTCGTGCGCGCGCTTGATGCGCAATTGGCGGTCATTGGCCGGGAGCGAGGGGAGCCACGGACACCGGGCGGTGGACGGAACTTTAATAATTGCATTCTACGATGCATGGACACCGGCGGCCGTCGTCGGCGGGCTCAAGGCCTTGATCCGTTTCGAGAAAAGCAGGAGACCCAACGGGGTGGAGTGAAATGGACCGTCGCATTGCCCATTCACGCCCGTTCCAGGCGCTTGCGACGAACTCAACGCCGGCAGCAGAGCCGCCGGCGTCTTCGGGCGCGACCACCGTCAAAGGCCCGGCGGCATCCGAGGCGCTTGTCAATCAAATCGAGCATGTGGCCGGTAGCGTCGGCTGGCGTGCGATCGTTTTCCATCTCTCGCGGCTCCAGCGCGCCCATCGTGCTGAAAAGCACCTGCTGATCGCCGCCAACATGCTGGAGGACATCGTCCGCCAACACTTCGGACGGCTCTTCCTGCTGCCCAACAACGACCTCGTCGCAGTCTGCAAAGGCATAAAGGCCAAGACCATTCAGGACGCGGAAGAAACGCTGCGCTATCTCTTCAACGACGACTCCTTCACGCGACGCACTCATGATGGCGCCGGATTTTCCTCGAACTTCGACCTCGAGAGAGAACACGTGCCGTGCCTTGCCGCCATCCGCAAGCGCTCCGACGCCGCTCGCCCGATAACGCCCGCTGCTGCGTCCGCCCCGAAGCTCTCCGAGCGGCCGGCGAGAGAGCCCGCGGGTGCGGCAACCGAGCCTGCGCGCGTCGCCGAGCTTCTGAGCGCCGTCAGTCGCGTCGATCTCTCGCCCATGCTGCGCCGGCAGACCGCATGGAAGATGAAAGGCGAGAGCATCCCCGAGCCGCACTCGGAGGAAATCTTCATATCGATAAAGGCGCTGCGCGAGGCGATCGGACCGGCGTTCAATCTGGCTAGCGACCGACAGCTGTTCGGATACCTCTCGCGCCTGCTCGACAGCCACATCCTGAGTACTCTGTCCTGGGAGCATTTCAGCGTCGGCGCGCCGCTGAGCTTCAACATCAATCTGGCGTCGCTGCAAAGCCCCGAGTTCGCCCAGTTCGAGAAGCGCCGGCCGTCGAACTGGCAGGGACGCGTCATGCTGGAATTCCAGCTGGGCGATGTCTGGGGCGACCTTCCAGCCTTCCTTCAGGCGGGGCAGCAGTTGAAGCGCAACGGCTATTTGCGTTGCCTCGACGGTGTCGTCTTCAGCGCTCTGCCCTTCATCAACCTGCGCCGCCTGGACGTGGACTTCGTCAAGCTGCTCTGGGATGACGGGCTGCTGGCGCTCGGCCGGTCGGCGCTGCAGGAGCTCTACCGGTTGATTGCGGATTGCGGTGCAGACCGCATCATCATGACGCGCTGCGGCCGCGAGGAAGCGCTGCAGATCGGGCGCGCGCTGGGCATCCAACTGTTCCAAGGCTGGGCCGTCAATCGTGTGCAGGCGGCCCCGCCGAAGATCGGCGACGCTGTCGAGGTGCGCTACCCCAGCAACCAGACGCGGCCCGGCGTCATCAGGGAAATCAGAGCCGAGGGCGTGATCGTCCTGCTGGGCGGCGCAGAGGGGCAGACTTCGATCATCGCGGATCCGAAAAGACTGAAAGCCGAACAGCCGAACCGATGGCGGCTGGCGCTCGACTGAGCGCAGGCGCCGATCTCGACGGCGCCGAACTCGACGGGCTGTCTCCTCCCGCTTCCTCCTCCCGCTTCCCCAGGAGAGCCGGGCCTTTTTCAGCGCGAAATCGCCTTCAAACAAGCCAGTGGACTGACTTGATCCATATCAATGCCGTCGCTTCGTGCCGGCAGGATGGTGATGCGGATTCCAGAAAGGAGAGGGCCATGCATCGCGTCCTTCCCGCCGCACTCTTTGCTGTCGCAGCACTTGGCATCGCCGCATGCCAAGACACCCAGACCGGCGCCGCGACCCAATCTTCCGAGGCGTCGGCCGCCGCCTTGAATTACGATCTTCCCGACAACACGGTCCCGGAGGGAGAAAAAGAGTAGGCGGGCGAGCGCTGAAATCGCGTCGAACAGCATTCCAAGTACCTGTGACCGGTGGCTCGGCTCAGAATTGTCGTGAGAGGTTGATTTCCGCACGCGCCTCGCTTTGCGATGCAACACTGGCCGCCTGAACGGTTGTGAATCGGGCTTTCGCCGCGAAGGCACCGATATCGAGGCTATGAGCATAGTCGATTTGGACCAGGCTGGTCCGTTGGTCTGCGCCGTAGAGCTGATCGACGTCTCTCTCCTCCCTGCCTTGCAGAGTGACGCGGTGCTCGCTTCCGAACGGGGTGAAGCGAAAGGCGCGTGTCAGCGTCACAGCGAAGGTCGAGGCATGCTGGAGTGCGCTCGACGGATCAAAGGCCCCACGCGCCATGGAATCCAAGGCAAACAAAAGGTCCCATCCCAGACTTAGCCGTTTACCGAGCGAGACGTGCATTTGCTGTTCGACCGGGAGCTCGTCCATTGCGCTTTCCGGACGGTCGAGGACCGCATCGGCGTGCAGCCTCCAGCCGGTGAAGGGCGCCGAACTCAAGGCGTGATCGAAAGCGAGGCTGCTACGAACGCTGCTGGCTGTCTGGTCCTGGCCTTCCATCTGCAAGGTCCAGGTGAGTTCGCCGCGATGGATCGCGAGCTGGTGCGGTGAGGACGGTATGGATTGGTTGCAGGTGAAGTCTGCGAAGCGCGACGCCTGTTGTGCGCGCTCGGAACCGTCATGGATCGTGATGCACCGGTCACCCGCCGGTGAAGCGCCGAGCGGATCGATGGCGATCGACGAAGCGAAATGCGACCGAGCCGTGTCCGTCGCCGGCATTGCTGACTCTGCCGCACGGCTTGCATCCACCATCAACTCAGGTGCGAGCCACGCACCGAGCAGAAGCAACGCCCGCGCCACTCTCCAAAGAATCATTGCCTGCCTCCGCGTCTGACGGAGTGAGCGCCGGGCCTGAGTGCGAGCGCGGCGCCTGCAGGGAGGAGAGTGGGGAAAGGCGCATTAACGCGAGATTACGGAGAGCGGGTTGATGTCGCGCCCTCGACCGGTGTTAGCGTCAATTGTCAGCGGGTTTTATCGGTGAATGCCGCACTGCTTGCACAGCGGGCGCGGCCGCGCTTCGCGCCTGCGATGCGCGCGCGAGCAGAGTTTGTCTGATTTATTTTATGACAAAGTTGTGGCCGAGACCGTGAAAGGTTCCGGCAACACACCATCGCTGGTAATGCATACTCCCCTCAGCGAGGACCAATGCAGGTACCGGCAACGTTGCATCGCATCTTCTCCTTATCTGGTGGCCCAAAGCTGACGGCGCAGATAGGCTCGTCTCGACCGAGCGAGCCTTCTGTCGGGGACGAGTCAAATTCGCGCCGGTTATCTTCAAAGCAAGGACTTTGCCAATGAAACTTCTAAGGTCTTTCGCCTTCGCAGCGGTCATCTGTGCCGGATTGCCGTCCTATTCATACGCAGGTGCCTGCGGGCCAGGATGGGGCACTGGCGAGACAGTCGGGACGCTGGCGGGTGCTGCGGTGGGTGGCCTTATTGGAAACCAGTTTGGTAAGGGCTCCGGCAAGGGCGCGGCGACGGCACTTGGCGTCGTTGCGGGCGGCGTGGTCGGAAACCAAGCCGGCGCGTCTGCGGACGCATCAAACTGTCCGCCGCCTCCAGCCGCTGCACGGGGCCCGGCCTACGCCGCTCCAGTGGCAGCCACCCCGCCGGCTATCATCTATCAGGCGCCTCCACCTCCACCCGCGGCGATGGTCGTCGAACAACCTCGGCCGCGGGTCGGATTCGTCTGGATCCAGGGCTTCTGGGATTGGGACCACGGCCAGTATATGTGGCGACGTGCCCACTGGGTACATGAGCGCCCTGGGTTCGTCTATACGCCTGCCCGATGGGTGGAGGTCGGCGGCGGCTGGCGTCTGACGCCGGGCCGCTGGGAACGGCGGCGTGATCACCATCACGAGCGACGGGCCGACGATCATCGCGACGATCATCACTGGGAGGGACGGGGTGATGATCACGATGCACCCCGTTGCCCACCGGGTCTCGCCATGCAGGGGCGGTGCTAGCGATAACGGCTTGTTCGCGCGCGTCGTCGGGAGAGCGAGTGCTCCAGTGACGGCGGCGACAAGGTCGGGTTAGTGACAGTCTCGGAATACCTCGCCGGTGAGCGCCGGGTCCGGTTACGTCCCTTCACCGGACCCGGAGCTCCTGGTCACGACCTCAGCATCGTGCCAGGAGCGGACTCAAGTCGCCGCACCCAACGACACCTGTAAAGTTATCCAGCTTAACCGGATTCCCGTGGTCACAGTAGGGTGAGCCAACGGAATCGCGGGGACAGCCAGTGATCAGGATCGTCAGCCGGCAAAACGCCGGCTCTCATGTTCGTCGCCTTTATCAGATGCACCGGCTGCGGAAGGAAGTATTCAACGATCGCCTCGGTTGGTCGGTGGTCGTCAGCGATGATCTTGAGGCCGACGAGTACGACGCGCTGGACGCGGTCTATGTCCTGTCGGAGACCGCCGGCCGTATCGTAGGCAGCGTCCGACTGCTGCCCACCCTCGGCCCTTACATGATGCGCGACACCTTCGCCGGCTTTCTGCCTGAGATCGCGGCGCCGGCGAGCGCCGGGCTTTGGGAAGCAAGCCGCTTCGGCGTTGCCAGGCGCGCGGAGCGGAGCGCGGATGGACTGGCGTGCGCGACCTACGAGCTCTTGATCGGTGTTCTGGGCCTGGCCATCGCCAACGATGTTGACGCAATCCTCTGCGTCGTCGATGCGCGCATGGAGCGCGTACTGCGGCGGGCTGGCTGGCCCATGCGCCGGCTCTGCGACGCCCGGCCCATCGGCGGCACGATTACGCTCGCAGGACGGCTGGAAGTATCCGAGACGCTGCTGCAGCGCCTGCGGCAGCGAGCGGCCGGACAGGCGGCTCGCGATGCCGGAGCCGCAAGGCCCGCGCATGAGCGGTGCGCCGGCGGCGCGGCGGAGCCGGGAAGATCACTCGATCGCAACACGCGCGGCAAGGAGAGTCCCATGAGCAATCCTTTCGACAATCAGGACGGCAGCTTTCTCGTTCTCGTCAATGACGACGGCGCGCACTCGCTCTGGCCTGCCTTCATCGCACCTCCTGCCGGATGGTCGGTAGCACTGGCGCAGAACAGCCGGGCCGTGTGTCTTCAATACGTGAGAGAGCATTGGACCGACATGCGGCCCCGCTCGCTCGTCAGGAGCCTCGCCGACGTCGCCCAGCCCTGAGCCAATCGCGAGCGGGATCAAGTCACCGATGGACACGCAGAACGACGCACACAGCCTGCTTTTCCTCTCGGCCGCGCAGCGCGGCATCTGGTTTGCGCAGCAATTCGGTTCGCCGGATTCAATTTTCAATCTCGCGGAGTCGATCGAAATCCATGGAGCGGTCGATCCGGCGCTGTTTGCGGCGGCGTTGCGCCGCGCCGTCGCCGAAGCCGATACGGTGCGCACCCGCTTCATCGAGACGCATGAGGGCCCGCGCCAACTGATCCGCCCCTCGATCGAAATCGGCATCCCGTTCATCGATGTCAGCGCGGAAGCCGATCCGCGCGCCGCGGCGGAGCGATGGATGATGGCGGAACTCGCCGGTCCGGTCGCGCTGTCGGCCGGGCCGCTCTGGGCCTCGGCGCTCTTCAAAGCGGCGCCCGATCGCTTCTTCTGGTATCACCGCAGCCATCACATTGTCATGGACGGCTTCACCGGCGGTCTCTTCGCCCGGCGCGTCGCCGGACTTTACAGTGCATTCGCCGAAAACCGCGCGCCCGACGCGAGCCCGTTCGAACCGTTGGACCTGCTGCTCGAAGAGGAGGCGGCCTATCGCAGTTCGGATCGCTTTACGCGCGACCGCAGCTACTGGATCAACGCTTTCGCCGACCGGCCGGAGCCGCTGAGCCTGGCGCGGCAACCGAGCCCGAATGTGGGAGGGTTGTTTCGCCGCACCGCGCACCTTGCCGCCGGCACAGTGAGCGCGCTGCGCGCCGCGGCACAGGGACTGGGCGCCAGTCTGCCGCAGATGCTGATCGCCGCCACCGCCGCCTATCTCTACCGTGCGACCAGCGTCGAGGATCTGGTGATCGGCATGCCGGTGACGGCGCGGATGAACGAGCGCCTGCGCCGGGTTCCCGGTATGACTGCCAATGCCGTTCCGCTGCGTCTAGCGATGCGCCCCGAGATGAGCTTCCGGGAGCTCGTCGCCCAGGCCGGCAAGCAGATCCGCCGCGCGCTGCGGCATCAATGCTACCGCTACGAGGATCTACGGCGCGACCTCAACCTGTTGGCCGGCAATCAGCAGCTCTTCTCGACGGTGATCAACATCGAGCCCTTCGACTACGACCTGCGCTTCGCCGGCCATCCGGTGACACTGCACAACCTGTCGAACGGCACCGCCGACGATCTCGCCATCTTCGTCTATGATCGTGGCGACGGCAGGGGCCTGCGCATCGATTTCGACGCCAACCCCGCGATCTATTCGCCGGACGAGCTGATCGGTCACCAGCGCCGTCTGCTGCGCCTGCTCGACGCGGCGGGGGCGGCGCCCGATTGTCCGATCGGCCGGCTTCAGACACTCGATGAAAGCGAGCGGCGGCAGCTGCTGGTGGGGTGGAACGAGACGGCGCGCGCGGTGCCGGAAGCGACGTTGCCGGCGCTGATCGAGGCGCAGGCGGCACGCGCACCCGATAGCGCCGCAATCATCGCCGAGGCGGACACGCTCACCTATGCAGCGCTCAACAGCGAGGCCAACCGCCTCGCTCACCGCCTGATCGCGCAAGGTGCTGGGCCCGACACGATCGTTGCCCTCGCGGTACCGCGCTCGGCCGACATGGTGGTGGCGCTCGTCGCCATCCTCAAGACCGGCGCCGCCTATCTGCCGATCGATCCGGACTATCCGGCCGAGCGCATCGCCTTCACGTTGGAGGATGCCCGGCCAACGCTGATCGTCACCACCGCAGCGCTTACTCCGCGTCTGCCCGACGGCGCGCCGCGCCTCGTGCTCGATGCCGCCGAGACCATCGCGGCGCTCCGCCACGGCCGTGCCGACGATCCCCGCCAGAGCGAGCGGCGACGCCCGCTCTCGCCCGTCGACCCCGCCTATGTCATCTACACCTCGGGTTCGACCGGACGGCCAAAGGGCGTTGTCGTTGCCCATGCGGCCATAGCCAACCGGCTGCTCTGGATGCAGGCGACGTACCAGCTCGCGACCGAGGACCGTGTCCTGCAGAAGACGCCAACCGGCTTCGACGTGTCGGTGTGGGAGCTGTTCTGGCCGCTGATCGCCGGCGCCGCACTGGTGGTGGCGAAACCAGAAGGACACAAGGACCCGGCTTATCTCGCCGCGGTCATTCGCGAGCAGCGGGTCACCACGGTGCATTTCGTTCCCTCCATGCTGCAGGCTTTTCTGCGCACGCCGGGTGCCGCCGGCTGCACGGGACTGCGCCGCGTGATCTGCAGCGGCGAAGCCTTGCCGCCAATGCTCGAGGAGGAGTTTTTCGCCACGCTCGACGTGCCGCTGCACAATCTCTACGGCCCGACCGAGGCCGCCATCGACGTCTCCGCATGGGAATGCCGCACCGGCAACGATTCGGCGTCGGTGCCGATCGGCCGGCCGATCTGGAACACCGCGCTCTACATCCTCGACGGCGGGCTGGAGCCGGTCCCGGTCGGCGGCGCCGGCGAGCTCTACATCGCCGGGCGTGGCCTGGCGCGCGGTTATCTCAATCGTGCCGATCTGGCCGCGGAACGTTTCGTCGCCAATCCCTTCGGCCTGCCGGGCACCCGGCTTTACCGCACCGGCGACCTAGCACGCCGGCGCGAGGATGGCGCGATCGAATTCCTCGGACGCATCGACCACCAGGTCAAGCTGCGCGGCTTCCGCGTGGAGCTCGGCGAGATCGAAGCGGCGCTGACGCAGTGCCCGGGGGTCGAGCGCGCCGTCGTCATCGCGCGCGAGGATCACGCCGGCGACAAGCGCCTCGTTGCCTATGTCGTGCCCCAGCCGGGCGGCAGCCTCGATTCCGCGCGCCTGGGCAGGCAGCTCGCGCAAACGCTGCCCGATCACATGATCCCGTCGGCATTCAGGATGCTCGATGCCCTGCCGCTCTCGCCCAACGGCAAGCTCGATCGCAAGGCGCTGCCGGCGCCCGAGCGGCAGGTGACCGCCGAATATGTCGCGCCGCGCACGGCGACGGAACGGCGACTGGCCGATCTCTGGATTGAAACCTTCGGAATCGAGCGCGTCGGCATCCACGACAATTTCTTCGAGCTCGGCGGCGATTCGCTGCGCGTCACTCATCTCGTTGCCAAGATCCGCGCTGCCTTTGCGGTCGAGCTCCCGCTGGCGACGCTATTCGAGGTCTCCACCATCGCCGGACTTGCCGAGCGGCTCGATCAGGCACAGGAAGCGAGACCGCCGCTCCGCCCCCAGGAGCGGCCACGCGACATTCCGCTGTCCTTTGCGCAGCAGCGACTGTGGTTCCTGCACCAGCTCGAAGGCTCCAGCGCCACCTACAACATCACCCTGGGCCTGCGCCTGTCGGGGCGGCTCGATCGCGTGGCACTCGCGGCCGCGCTTGCCGATCTCGTTGAGCGCCATGAAAGCCTGCGCACGGTGTTCCCGGAATCCGCCGGCGTGCCTTGCCAGCTCGTCCTGGCACCCTCCGCGGCGCGTCCGGACCTGGCGGTCCGGGCGGTGACTGAGGCAACCCTGCCGGACGCGCTGGCCGCCGCCGCGACATACGGCTTCGACCTCACGCGCGAGCCGCCGGTGCGAGCGACGCTGTTCGCGCTCGACGAGACGCAGCACGTGCTGTTGCTCCTCGTCCACCATATCGCCGGCGATGGCGGCTCGCTGGCGCCGCTCGCGCGCGATCTCGCCGCCGCCTATGCGGCGCGGCGCCGCGGCACGCCGCCGGACTGGGCGAAGCTGCCGGTGCAGTATGCCGACTACACGCTGTGGCAGCGGGCGCTGCTCGGCAGCGCCGAGGATCCGGACAGCATGATGGCGCGGCAGCTCGCCTTCTGGCGCGAGACGCTGGGCGATCTGCCGGCGCAGCTCGCGCTGCCGACGGACCACCCGCGGCCGGCCGTGCCGAGCTACCGTGGCGCGAGCGTGCCGCTCCGCCTCGCGCCCGAGCTTCATCGCCGTCTCGCCGCTCTCGCGCGGAACCGGCAGGCGAGCCTCTTCATGGTGCTCGCGGCCGCGCTCGCGGCGCTGCTCACGCGCCATGGCGCTGGGACCGACATACCGATTGGCAGCCCGATCGCCGGCCGCACCGATCCCGCCCTCGAACCGCTCATCGGCTTCTTCGTCAACACCCTCGTGCTGCGCACCGATACCTCCGGCGATCCGTCCTTCGGCGCGCTGATCGAGCGCGTGCGCGACGCCAGCCTGGCCGCTTATGCGCGACAGGACGTGCCGTTCGAGCGCCTCGTCGAGAGCCTCAACCCGGCGCGCTCGCGCGCCCGGCACCCGCTCTTCCAGGTGATGCTCGCGTTTCAGAATACGGCCGGCATCGAACTCGAGATGCCGGACCTCGCGATTCGCTCCGAACCGGTCGAGCTGAACGTCGCCAAGTTCGATCTCTGCCTCATCCTCGGCGAGCGCCACGCCGCCGACGGAACGCCGGACGGCGTGGCGGGCGCCATCGAATTCCGCACCGATCTCTTCCGGCCGGAGACGGTCGAAGTACTGGCGCGGCGCCTGCTGCGTCTGCTCGACGCGGCGGGTGCGGCGCCGGATTGTCCGATCGGCCGGCTCGCGATGCTCGACGAGGGCGTGCGGCAGCAGCTGTTGGTGGGGTGGAACGAGACGGCATGCGCGGTGCCGGAGACGACGCTCTCGGCGTTGATCGAGGCGCAAGCGGCGCGCGACCCGCAGGCCGCGGCGATCATCGCCGGGGCGGACAGGCTCTCCTATGCAGCGCTCAATAGCGAGGCCAACCGCCTCGCCCACCGCCTGATCGCGGAAGGCGCCGGACCCGACACGATCGTCGCCCTTGCCGTGCCGCGCTCGGCCGCGATGGTGGTGGCGCTGGTTGCCATCCTCAAGACGGGCGCCGCCTATCTGCCGGTCGATCCGGATTATCCGGCCGAGCGCATCGCCTTCATACTGGAGGATGCCCGGCCGGCGCTCATCGTCACCACTGCCGCGCTCGCCCCGTGTCTGCCCGACGTCGCGCCGCGCCTCGTGCTCGAGGCCGCCGAGACCATCGCGTCGCTCAGCCATAGCCGCGCCGACGATCCCCGCCAGGCCGACCGCCGACGCCCACTCTCGCCCCTCGACCCCGCCTATCTTATCTACACCTCAGGCTCGACCGGACGGCCAAAGGGCGTCATCGTCCCGCATCTCGGCATTGCGAGTCTGGTCGCAACGCAGATCGAGCGCTTCGCGCTGACGCCGCAAGCGCGCGTCCTGCAATTTTCCTCGGCGAGCTTCGACGCGTCGATCATGGAACTGCTCATGGCGCTGCCCGCCGGGGCGGCGCTCGTCCTCCCGCCGGCCGGCAAGCTTGCCGGCGACGCTCTCGCCGAGATCCTGGAACGACACCAGGTCAGCCACGCCTTGCTCCCGCCCGCCGTGCTCGCCACCCTGCCGCCGGACGCCGGGTCGCATCTTCGTTGCCTCATCGTCGGCGGCGATGCCTGCCCGCCAGAGCTGGTGGCGCGCTGGTCGGCGGGGCGGCGCATGGTGAACGCCTACGGCCCGACCGAGGCGACGATCTGCGCGACGGTGAGCGAGCCGCTCTCCGGCGCCGCCAAGCCGCCGCTCGGCGCGCCGGTCGCCAATGTGCGCCTCTATGTCCTCGACGATGGAATGCAGCCGGCGCCTCCGGGCGTCGCCGCCGAGCTCTACATCGCCGGCTCCGGTGTGGCGCACGGCTATCTCAATCGGCCGGACCTCACCGCCGAGCGCTTTGTCGCCAACCCCTTTGGCCCGCCGGGCAGCCGTCTCTATCGTACCGGCGATCTCGTCCGCCGGCACTTGGATGGCGAGCTCGAATTCGTGGGCCGGGCCGATCACCAGGTCAAGATCCGGGGCTTCCGTATCGAGCCGGGCGAGATCGAAGCTCGGCTTGCCAGCCATCCCGACGTCCGCGAGGCGGCGGTGATCGCGCGGGAGGATCGGCTCGGCGAAAAGCGCCTTGTCGCCTATGCGGTCGCGACGGTCGGCGCGACCTTGGAGCCTCTCGAGCTACGGCGCCATCTCGAGAAGCTCCTGCCGGACTACATGGTCCCTGCGGCTTTCGTCATGCTCGATCAACTGCCGCTGACCCCCAGCGGCAAGCTCGACCGCAAGGCGCTGCCCGTGGCGGAGGCGCCGCCGGCAGCGCGCTGGCGCGCGCCGCGCACGCAGCAGGAGGAACGGCTCTGCGCCTTGTTCGCCGAGGCGCTCGGACTGCCGCGCGTCGGCATCGACGACAATTTCTTCGAGCTCGGCGGCCATTCTCTGCTCGCCATCGGTCTCGGCCGCCGGATCCGCGACGTCCTGAAGCCCGATTTCCCGCTGACCGGCGTTTACACGGCGCCGGTGGTGAGGGATCTGGCGGCGCTGCTCGAAGACGGTGCGGCCACGGACGAGACCCCGGACCTATGCCGCGAGGTCGATCAGGTACCGCCGATCCGACTCACCGCCGCGTCGTCGTCGGCACCCTCAGGCGCACCGCGCCGCATCTTCCTCACCGGCGCGACCGGTTTTGTCGGCAGCCATCTGCTCGCCGCGCTGCTGCGCGACGGCGACGCACGCATCACCTGCCACGTGCGCGCCGCTGATGAGGCGAGCGCGCGGGCCCGGCTGCGGAACGCGCTCGCCCGGCGACAGATGGCGGGTGCGTGGAAGGACGATCGGGTCGACGTATTGACCGGCGACCTTGCGGCCGCCGAACTCGGCCTCGACGATCGCGCGTGCCGTTTCGTGCGCGAGGAATGCGATGCGATCTACCATTGTGGCGCGCAAGTCGATTTTCTCCATCCTTATGCGGCGTTGAAGCGGGCGAATGTCGAGAGCGTGCGCACGCTTCTCGATTGGACGGCACGCGGCCGGCCGAAGTCCTTCCATCATGTCTCGACCATGAGCGTGATCGATTCCGGCAACAGTGTTGCCCCCGTTTGCGAGCAATCGGAGCTGAGCGCCTGGCGCGGGCTGATCGGCGGATACAGCCAGAGCAAATGGGTCGGCGACACGCTGGCGCGACGCGCGCAGGCCAACGGCCTGCCGGTTGCGGTCTATCGCCTCGGTGCCGTCACCGGCGACTGCACCCATGCGATCTGCAACGAGACCGATCTGATCTGGCGACTGGCGCGGATCTATGCGGCGCTCGAAGCCATGCCGGACCTCGACCTGCCGCTGCACATGACGCCGGCGGACGATGTGGCGCACGCGATCTTCCTGCTGTCGCAGGATGGGGCAGCGGCGGGTGGTGTCTACCATCTGCTGAGCAGCGAAGAGCCCAGCCTCGGCCAGGTCGGATCGGTCTTCGCCCGCCTCGGCCTGCCGCTCGAACTCGTCGCGCTCGACCGCTGGATGTCGCTGGCGCGGCGGCGCCTCCTCGAACGCTATGATGACGGCCTCGCCGCCGTGGTCTCCATCCTGGCGAAGCATGACGGCAGAGCCTCGCATGCCTCAATCCTCGCCGATGCGACCCGCCGGCGCCTCGCAGCGCTCGGCGGCTCGATACGGCCGGTCACCCCGGCCCTGCTCGAGCGCTATCTCCTCAATCTGCGCCTGCGCGAGAGCTTTCCCGACGCCGTGATCCACGTCGCGCGGGACGAGCCGGCAGCGGCCGCTCCTGGGCGGCAGGATCCCGGCCCGGTCCACCGCGCCCCGAGCCGGACGCGGGTCGACTGACCGGCGCCGCGCCATCAAGAAGGTCTGTGCGAATGTCGCGTCTCATCTTCGCTGCCACTGCTGTCCCGGGACACGTCCTGCCGCTTCTCGCCGCCGCCCGCCACCTCGTCGCGCGCGGCCATGAGGCGGCCTTTCTCACCGGCAGCGTCTTTCGCAGTCCCGTAGAAGCGGCCGGCGCGCGCTTCGTACCCCTTGCCCGCGAGATCGATCTCGACTACCGGCGGCTTGACGAGCATTTCCCCGAGCGCCGGACGGTCGACACCGGCATGCCGCAAGTGGCCTTCGCGCTGGACCATCTCTTCGCCGATGCGCTGCCGCTGCAGCATGCCGGCCTCCGTGCGCTGCTGCGCGATTTTCCGGCCGACGCGGTCATTCTCGACAGCATGTTCTGCGGCGCTCTGCCGCTGCTGCTCGGCCCGCGCAGGGCGCGGCCGCCGATAATCGCGCTGGGCATATCGCCTTTGGCGTTGTCGAGCGTCGATACGGCGCCGTTCGGCACGGCGCTGCCGCCGCCGGCAACACCCGAGCAGCGCATGCGCAATGCGGCACTCAACCGCCATGTGCAGCAAACCGTCTTCGCCGGTCCGCAGCGCCACTTTAACGAGGTCCTCGCCGGCATCGGCGCTCCGCCGCTGCCGCGTTTCCTGTTCGACAGCATGATCACGCTCCCTGACCTTTTTCTGCAACCGGCCACTCCGGCGTTCGAATATCCGCGACGCGACCTGCCGCCGACGATCCGCTTCATCGGCCCGATCGTGCTGCCGAGCCCGGAGATTGCGCTGCCGCCGTGGTGGGGTGAACTCGACGCGGAGCGTCCGCTCGTCGTCGTCACTCAGGGTACGGTCCAGAACGCCGATTTCGGCCAGCTGGTCGGTCCGACGCTGACCGCGCTTGCCGAGGAACCGGCGACCGTCATCGCGACAACGGGCGGCGCGCCGGTAGAGACCATCCCGGTGCCGCTGCCGGCGAACGCGCGGGCCGC